>Ga0187892_10001510_pt1 | contig 52728 bp, 39 predicted proteins | sample MA1701073metaG_FD_139345 | JGI IMG/M metagenome (GOLD analysis project Ga0187892, IMG submission 139345) | Bio-ooze microbial communities from a basaltic lava cave in the Kipuka Kanohina Cave System on the Island of Hawaii, USA - MA170107-3 metaG ...
ACAACGGCCTTCTCGACCTGCAAGTCGCTGCATCTTAAACTCAGGCCGTGCGCGCTACCAAAGTTTCATCTCGTTATCTGCTTGTTGTCGTTTAACAAGCAGGGAGGCTTCGTGGATCGTTTTCTTTATTAGGAAAAGACAAGACGATCCACGAACTCACACGAATCAAGCGAAATTAGACCGCGCTAGACTCAGGTTATCTGATTTTTGAGGCAAAGCCCCAACGAACATCAATCAAACGCGAAAGTCAGAGTGCAACCTTTAGGTTGCGTGGTGTCCAAACCAGCAAGCTAAAGCTTGGACTCTGAACACGCCACCTCAGTCCGCGGTGCGCGGCAGTCGAAAAACAAACTGTCCAGCGCGCAGCATGCAATTCCCTACCTGGTAGGGGAGGCGCGGCAAAGAGTTGAACTTGCCGTTGAGAATTACGGTCGCGGCAATGGGATTCGGCCAGCGGTGCCTCAGTGCATTGATTACACCCCTTGGCCGCTTCAGATAACTACCCATCGGTATGGGATGTACCGCTGGAGATTGACTAAGCGGGAATGGATTGGCCCATTGTGACAAGACGCTTTCAATCAACCACGAAGGGGGTTCTGGGACACGAATGGCTTTCGGTAGCGTGTCGATTCGAGCACCGAGCAGACGTTGAGCCAGACCAATCGCGTGGACGATCCAATTAGCTCGGACAGGATTGCGCCCCAGGCAGATCTCCCAGTCAAATTCGTCGGATAGTCCTTCGATAGCCGCGCCAATATCGCAGAGCCAGAGTGGCCTCCAGCCTCCGTGTTTGAGGAAGTGAATGGCCAGCAGTGCCAAATGATCCTCCGCACCGAGCGTGCATATTTGCTCTTCGCCCAAAGCAACCATCTTCGATCGAGCGAACACGCTCTCCTGATTGCGATCGTCGAGCTCCCAGAAGCGGTTATGAAGATCTACCCAACAGTCGTCAGCTCCCGGACCGGTGAACACGCTCTCGGCGGCGGGAAAGTCTCTCGCTCTGACGTAAATGTCGATGTCATGGTAGGGCCTGAGCGGAGCGGCCGGATACAGTGCCGTCGCAGACCAACCTTTCGCCATTACCGCTTCGATTGAAGCTTCTTTTAGCAGCCGGAAGACTTTCTTGATCTTCTCTTCGTGCATCACCGCCTGAACGCTGTGGAAACGGTAAGCCTGACGAAGCACTTCAGCCGAAGCGGAACCTCTGAACGCAGTCTTGCCGATTCTCCACCAGGCAAGTGCGCCCGCTGAGGAACCGTTCAGCAGTGGAGTCGCCTCGTCAAGTTGATCCTGCGTGATATCGAGCGGCGGAAATGGAGGCTTTCGCCACGCGCCGGAGAGGATCCTTCCTACGAGAGAACCCCGAGACTGTTTGATCCTATGCATCTCGAATCCTCGAGACCACCTCTTCAATCGAAAAACTATCCAGCCACAGGAATCCGAAAATGGGGCATGGCGACTCCGGGCAGTTCCTTCTTTGCACACTGAGGACTACGACCTTCGTTGACGGCTCGGCTTGGAATTCGAAACTAACGGTCTTCCATTCCGTCAGGCCCGGGTGGAGCGGCGTCGACTGGGCCAGCTGTTTTCCACCAACCGCATCGCTGACAGCGACAAAGGGCAAACCACCCGTAACCAGATCCTGCGAACGGACACTGAAGTTAATGCGGTAGTGGCGAGACGGCTCGACCCGAAGGAGCTGCGACACTAAGGAAACGCCAGGATTCGAATCGCCCACGAATTCGATTAGCAAACTCCTCTTTCCACTTTGAAACTGGCTCGAATCAGAGGCCAGTTTTACACCCGGCGTCTCATGGGGAAGCCGCCATCCGAAGCCACCATCGTCAAGAGAGAGAGAGCCCTCGAAACCTCCATCGTAAATCGAAGCCCTGATGGGTTTCTCAAACTCGCGATCCGCATTGTTATTCCAAACCTCGAAAGCTTCAGCGAAAGCATTCGCCGAGATAAGTCGTCGAACGAGATCGCGTCGGGCCTCATCAGAAACTGGACCAGCCAAAGCGAATTGCTCGGTTGCCTCTCGCGCATTTCCATGCCACGCGAGAACGTCTGCAAAGGCAAGACGCATTTGAGGCGTGTTAATCTGGGCCAGCTGCTCAGTGGTTTTCGTATTTCGCTGAGAGATCGACCAGGCCAGGTCAATCAGGTTCGGAATGTATTCAGGATTGCTTGCGGCGGCGCGGCGCATGTCTGCAAACGCCTCTTCGTAGCGTCCAGCTCTCAAGAGGAAGTTCCCGCGTTGCCACGAGGGTTGGGCGTAAAATGGAGCCAGACGCACGGCCTCATTGAAAGCCGGCAGGGCACCTGCAGAATCGCGCAACTCATCGCGAAATATGGCCAGTTGCACCCACAGTGTGTGGTCGCGTGGTCTCAGACTAACGGCAATCTCCAGCTCCTTGACGGCTTCAGGAACTCGCTTCAAGTAATACAGCACCGCCGCACGGCTCACGTGAGTTTGGGCGTCGGAAGGCGCCAGTTTGATGGCTTCATCACCGCCGTTGAGATCGCCGGTGACCATCGCATATTTACCCATCAAGGCCGCCATGCCTGCCCGTTGGGTAAGCCAAATCCCGATGAGACAAGCCAGGATTCCCGTCACTGCTATCGAGAGACGTAAAATTGGATGGGAAACAAGACGCGGGTTCATGCGGTCACTAGAATCCTGGGTTGCCTACAAATCAAAACGTGCCTCCCTGACGGAAGGCACGTCCTAGAATTTCTTCGAGACTCTCTGATTAACTCTACGGGCTTGGGTTCCGCAGGATCAGCCAAGTAACAACGCCAGCGATGGGAACAAGAACAATCGCCCACAACACACCCTGGCTGATGCCGCCGCCTCCTGTAGAGCCACCGACACCCGAGATGGCGTTCTGCGCAGCATTCTGATTGGCAATGGTCTTGCCATCGAGGTAGCAAACGTCCCAAGCACGTTTGTTTTGATCGGTGGGTGGAACGGGTCCATCAGGACTCTGAACATCGTACGCCGCTGATTCACTCTTCTTCAGCACGATGCAGCCGCGTCGCAGAACAACCCCATTCTCGGTAATCTGTAAACTGGTGTTAGGTCCGACTTGTAGTTCACCGATGTTGGGAAGATCGATTGTCGCCGTAGTGTCGGCGCCAGTTTGAATCTCAGCTCCAGTTGGAATTGAACCCGGCACCGGCGCAGCGTTGCCGTTCACCAGAACAGGTCCGCCCTTGGTGCTTGATAGCCGCGCTATGAATTGTTGGGCAACTGCAAGAGGCATGTATAACTGGGTGATCGCCAACACGAGTAAGATTGCGAGAGCTCTCAAAGCTGTTCGCTGACTGGGTATCATCTCGATGTCCCTTCTTCTGATGAACGATTTGAATGACTAATTATTTGGGAACCACCCAATGGTGGGTCGAAGTTTACTGCCCTTCCCTGCACACGTCAATGCTTTTTCTGGCCGAAATCCGCGAGCTGACGCCTGAAAGTGGGTCATCGCTTCAAATATTTCTGGGCGAAACCTTCAGCCAACTTGGGGTCAAGCTTTCGCAGAGTATTGTATTCCGCCAGAGCCCCTTTGCGATCTTTGAGAGCAACGTAAGTGACAGCGAGGTTGAAATGGGTTTCGGCGTCGTTTGGTTTCATCCGGATCGCAGCCTTAAAAGCCGTAGCCGCATCTGAGAATTTCTGAGTCTTCAGATAGACTTTGCCGAGATTGTTGTGCGTGTCGGCATCTGGCTTCAAAGCGAGTGCGCGCTTGTAAGCTTCGATCGCCTGATCAAACTGCTGCGACTGGAAGAGCGCCGAGCCAAGACTATTGTACGCGTCGCTATAGTCGCTCTTAAGACGCACAGCTTGTTGGAAAGCGCTGACGGCCTCGTTGAACTGCCCACGACTGTAGTACGCGGAAGCTAGATTGTAATGAGCTTCGGGAAAGTCGGGTTTAAACTGAACCGCCTTCTTCAAAACCTCGGTAGCTTCCGGGTAGCGACCAAGCTTGTTGTAAACCGATCCCAGGTTGTTAAGGGCCTTTGAATAGTCAGGCTTTAAGCGAATCGCTTCCTGATATTCCGGAACCGCCTTCAGGAAGTATCCTTTGGTTTGAGCAGCATCCAGAGTCTCACCAAGCTTCACATAAGCATAACCAAGATTATTGTGCGACACCGGATTGTCTGGTCGAAGCTGCACAGCTTCCAGCAACTCGTCAATCGCTTCCTTGTTTTGGCCGAGGGTGATCAGCAAGCTTCCCAGATTGGTGCGCGCTTCGGCGTAGTCTGGTTGCAGTTTGGTAGCCCGGCGGTATGCGTCGGCAGACTCCGTATACTTCGACAACATGTAATAGACATTGCCCAGGTTGTAGTAATCGCCCGCGAAATCGGTCCTGGCTTTCGATGCCTTGAGAAACTGTTCGAGTGCCGGCTGGTATTGTTCAGTGATGTAATAGGCCGCTCCCAAATTGTTCAGCGCATCAGCGTCATCGGGTTTCAAACGCACAGCAGTGCGAAAAGAGTCTATCGCCTCGGGGTAACGCCCAGCCTTGTACAAACTTGCACCGAGGTTGTTATGGGCTACGGCGTCGTTCGGTTTCAAACGAACCGCACTTTTCAATGCGTCAATCGCCTGCTGTAGTTTGCCTAAACGGTCGTAGGCAAAGCCCAGGTTGCTGAAGGCGCCAGCGTTGTCCGGCTGTAGCCGAACGGTTTGTTCATAGGCCTTGGCAGCTTCCTGAAACCGCCCAAGGCCAAGATAAGCGTCTCCCAGCGCGTTCTGTGCTTCGGGCCAATCGGGCTTCAGTTTCGCAGCTTGCTGGAACGACTCGAGCGCATCCTCAGCCTTCTCCATCGCGCTGTAGACGATACCCAGATTAAAGAAAGCGTCCGGGTCGTCAGCCCTTACGGCCAGCGCCCGCTTGAAAGCCTTAACCGCTTCGTCGTTCTTGCCGCTGCTGAAATAGGCTGCGCCGAGGTTGTTGTAAACGAATGAGTCTTTCGGCGTGTGTTTCAAAGCGTTGTTGTACGCTTCGATTGCCTGCGCAAACTGCCCGAGATCGTAAAAAGTATTTCCCTGAATCTTAAATGCCTCGCCTTTATCTTCCTCAGAAACTCTTGGTTCGGTGACCGGAGGTTCACCGGGGCGAGGTCGTCGTCCCGGCCTGATGTTCGATGCGATCTCAACCCGTGTAGTTGATTTCGGTTGCCGCTTAACTATCAGCATGGCGGCTCCGCCAACTAAGTCCCTGACTCGTTCTGGACGCTTAAAGACGATCGCAGCGCCGCCCATAATGTCCTGTCCACGAAAGGCACTGGCGCCACCCGCGATGTCCTGCGTCAGGAAATAACTCGCCGAGCTCGACATGGCCCAGTAAGAAACGAGGCTAATCGCAATACCAATTGCGACGGCCGACCTGCCTGAAAGTTCGTTACGTTTCATTCCGTTCTGGTATTCCGGAGTTGCCCACCGAGGTCGCGATTACCACCAGCGCGATGAATATGAGCGCATTGATCATCTTGTGAAGACCAAAATCAAAGAGGCTGTGGCAAGCAACCCCGACAATGCCCAGCGTGGCCCCAAAACAAGTTGCTCGACGGAAACGGTCCGGCGATCTGAGGTTCGCGCCGATCCGTTTTACTAGAATAACGCAGAACCAGATGCCCAGGGCCGCGCCAATTGTTCCGCCGCTGGCCAGGATCTCGAGATAGTCGTTGTGGGCCTCTTGTGGCGCGTAGACCCCTGAGGCCTGGTGGTGCTCGTGAACCGCAACCCAGTAGCCGCCCATCCCGACGCCGGCAATCGGATGGGCGGTGAACATCAGCCAGGTGGCCTTCCAAATGTCGTTTCTCGCTATCGCGGCCCGATCGCTAGTTCCGCTTCCCTCCGCAAACTTGTCAGCCAGACGGTCACCGCCGATCCAAACAGCCCCCCATACAACTCCCGCAAGCAGGGCAAGCAACAGAACAATTCGCACCAGATTGAGTTTCGTCCTGCTTAAGGTCTGAAAGCGAGGGTGACTTACATTTGAGGGCGAGAACGAATAGCTAAACAGAATCGCGCCGGCAGTAAGTTGAACCAACATCGCGAGGAGTCCGCCACGTGAGTTTGATAAGACCAGCGCGACCCACATCGGCATCAACGCAGCGATGTAAATCAACGCGCGTTCTCGCGTCACGCCTCCGCCCACGATCATGCCCAGGGTGATTCCCAGACCCATCTCCATCAGGTACGCGAAGTGATTTGCATTTGTGAACTGGCCATAACCCTGGCCCGGCTGGAGCAGCGGCGTAAGCGCCCCGACCTCGTGGGGACTGGTTTGTCTGAGCAGGCCGAAGATGGCGCTGATAACAACCACTGAAATGATCACGTGGATCAAGACGCTCATTCGGCGACGGTTGGATACATACCGGTAAAGCAGCGCGGCCGCCAGAGTCAAAGCCAGAACTTGCAGTGCGAAGAACTGCGTCACCGGCGGATCGGCGCTTATGGCGCGACGGCCGGAATAGGGAATACTGGTAAGCGTCTGGCTTCCCAGAGAGAAGGACTGCATTAATGCAAATGCGACGATCGCCAGGAGCGGGATCAGCAGACCAAGGGGAATGGCGCCACGGAACCCATTCGAGAGAGTGTCCAAAAGGGCGACTATACAAATCACGAACACGGCACAAATGAAAAAAGCCTTCCACCATGGCTCGGCTGTTCCATACGGAATTGCCGTGACGACGATGAGCCCGAGCAGAAGAACATATATCGCTTTTCCGAGAATATCGCCGACTCGTAAAGCCAACGCCTGGTTAGCCCCACGTACCACAAAGTCGGCCTCGCTCACTCTCTCCATCAACCCAGTGTCTTCCCGGCGCTAACGGTTAGCCGCAATTCACGTGTTTCAGTCGTTTCCTTGGCACACGATTCGAGGATTCTCTCCGCCGCGGATGAGAGCTCGCCTCGAAAAATCCCGCTCAAGTAGTTCATGTCGAGCAGCAGCGGGTCTCGATCAAATCCTCGATAGAGATTGATCCAACCCCACTCTGCATTTGCTGTTGCCAATGGCACGCGCAGACACCAAAAATCTCCGGAGTCTGCGGAGTCGCCGTTGCTTCCTTCGTCCTCAACCCATCGCCAAAGAATCCGACCGTTTTGCAATTCGACTTGAGTTTGCGACTCGCGGTGCCCGTTCGTTTGCAACGCCCGCTCGTTCACCTCTCCTCCCGCCGGATGACCAAGTTGCATGCGCGCACAAGCAAACTCCCCAGACTGAAGCATGAATGACACGGCATCAAACAACTCCGTGAGGTTGGAAGCCTTGGCAAGAGACCGGCTGGCGCGCCGCACCCGAATATTGTTCGCCACTCTAGCTCGTCGGTCGCCGACGGTCCGCTTCACGCCGGCCCGGAGCTCGTCCATCTCGTGATAACGAAGATGACCGACCGCGATGATGACCACCACCGTCACGACAAACAGCACAAAGCCGGTGGCTCGTGGTCCGGTGCGTGAGAAGAGCAAGGCCACAAGAGCGAAGGTGGCACAAACGCCATATAAGACCAGAGCGACCTGGCGTTGAGACCAGCCGCGCGCCAGCAACATGTGGTGGATGTGTTCGTTGTCGCCTTCGAAAACCGGCTGGCGACTGATCAAACGGCGAATCATCGTCATTCCCGTGTCCACCACCGGCAAGCCAAAGGCCAGCGCCGGAATTAGCACCGCCACTGCGGTCGTGGCTTTCTGTGCTCCGAGGACTGACAAAGATGCGAGCGTAAAGCCGACAAACAGAGCGCCCGAATCACCCAGGAAGATCGATGCCGGACTGAAGTTATATCTGAGAAACCCGGCGAGTGCCCCACAAAGCACGAGCGCAACCACGATCATGAGTACGGTGCCCTGGCTAAAGGAGACTGCCAGGATCACCATCGACGAGAAGAGTGCGGCGCCTGTGGCCAGACCGTCGACGCCGTCAATCAAGTTGAACGCATTCGCGATCCCCACCAGCCACACCGTAGTGAGCAGAAAAGAAACAGCAGATGGAAGCGCAACTGATCCGACCAGCGGTATCGAGAGCGCTTCGATCCGTCCACCCATCGCATAGAACAGCGTGGCGACCAAACCGAGCACCACAAATTTGACGCGAGCATTGGCGCCGTGCAGGTCGTCGTACACGCCGAGCAGAAGAACTAGCGTGGCAGGTATCAGAGCGATAAATGCCTGCTGAGTATGCTGCCGCAGAGACTGCGTCAGGAGATTGTCAACTAACGGCAGGGTTGAGAGAGCAATCAGGCAAGACAAATAGAGCGCTACTCCACCCAGACGAGGCACGGCTCTCTTGTGCGCCTTTCTCCCCGGAGTGGGCACGTCGAGCAGGTTGAATCTTTCGCAGAGACGACGGATGAGCGGCGTCAGGGTCAGCGAAGAAACAGTTGCGATTAGGAATAACGCAAGGTAGGTATTCACGAGACCATGACCTCCGCCAGGTTGGGGATCGAGGAGTAACGCCGTTTACGCAAGGAGGCCTTTGGCCCCAACAAAAGCGATACCATCCACGAAATCACACGAAGCAACACGAAGCAGATTTTCGTGTGATTCAAATTTCGTGTTAGTTCGTGTGATTTCGTGGATCGTATTGCCATAGTTACCGCGTCAGCGTCAGGCGAAATCAGCGGATGCCGCCCTCAGCATTCAATCAACTCAACCATACGCGGCAACAGACTGTCTCGGGAAAATCTCTTGGCCAAATCTGAACTGCCATTCCCCGGTGATGAAGAACGGCTTGCCGCCTCCAGAATTTGGTTGACTACGTTGTCAACCTCGCCATGACGCGCTGAATAAAACGCGAAACCATTCGTAGCTTGCGAAGCGATGTCAGTGATGTGACTTTCCCTGGGGCCGATGTACAGCAATGGACGCCGAATGGAGAGAATGTTGTAAATCTTGCACGGGTGCACAATCCCCGCAAAACCGTCACCCATCACGACGGTGTGAAGATCCGCGGCCGAAAGCGAGCCCGATAGTTCTGACAACGGCTGATACGGAAGACAACTAATATTCGCTAACCCGTGACGCACGGTGAACGACTCGACTTTCGCTCGTTCACTACCTCCCCCAACGAAGCAGAAACGAATTTCGCGTCGCTCCTCAAGGCGAAGCGCGGCTTCAAGCAGCGTGTCAAGCGGATGACAGGGACTATGATTACCCGAGTACATCACGACAAACGTTCGACCCAGGTTATGCCTTTCCCTGAAGGCCCGCCGCCCCGCCTCGTCGAAGCGAACAGCATGGTCATGCGACCAGGGTGGCAAAACTGTGATCGACGCCTCTGGTATTCCGTGATTCGTGATGCGTTCTTTCATAAAGCGATCAAGCGCGATGATTCCATCTGCGTGTCGCAAGCTGTAACGCAAAAAACTGCTGAGCGTTTTGGCGGTCAAAGACTGCGGCTTGAGCCACCCGGCAGCGATCGCTTCGTCTGGATTAAGGTCCATTACCCAGAAAATGAATCGTCCGCCCTTAATTCTGACAAACAGCGATCCAAGTAGTGAGATCAACGGCGGCGAAGTTAGTGCAACCACCACATCGAATCGTGGCAGCATCAGCAAACGCCAGGAGCAATTGACCAGGAACGTGGCAAAGTGGACTGCCCGGCGCCATCTTGACTGTTTGCCCAGAGCCAGCGAACGAATGCGAATTATGCCTATCCCTTTCCACTGCTCCCGTCTTGCAAATCGTTTGCTCGGGTTGTCGTAGCCGCGATCGCCGGCAATGACCGTCACCGCGTGTCCACGATTCGACAGTTCAACAGCCAGATCCGTGAGGTGCTGAGCGGTTGAAACTACATCGGGATAGAAACACTGGTTAAGAAGCAGGATGCGCATTAAGGAAGAGACTGGGAGACACGGAGACGGGGTGAAGGGGAGATTGAAGCCTAAGCATGGCTTAGGCTCAGCTCGTGGCCACCTCTTCTCGTCTTGGATTGTGAATTCGTCCGCGGAAATCCGCGGCTGTCTTTTCCAAACCCTCTCGCAATTGAATTGTAGGATTCCAACCGAGGAGAGTTTGTGCTCGAGTGATGTTGGGTTGGCGCTGTTTGGGATCGTCGTCAGGGAGAGGCATCTTTCTGAGACTCGAACTCGATCCGCAAATCTCAATTACCTGCGATGCCAGTTCCTTGATCGTGAACTCATTCGGGTTTCCCAGATTAACGGGCTCGTGCAGATCATCAGCATTCATCAGCCGAATCAGGGCTTCGACCAAATCGTCGACGTAACAGAATGATCGGGTTTGGTCCCCTTCCCCGTAAACAGTCAATGGCTCATCTCGCATCGCTTGTACGATGAAGTTGGAGACCACGCGCCCGTCGTTTTCCAACATTCTGGGCCCATAGGTGTTGAAGATTCGCGCGATGCGCGTGTCAACGTGGTTCTGCCGGTGATAGTCCATCATGAGGGTTTCGGCAATCCGTTTGCCCTCGTCGTAACAGGAACGCAAACCGATGGGATTGACGTTACCCCAATACTCTTCGGTCTGAGGATGTACCAGTGGATCGCCGTACACCTCCGAGGTAGACGCCTGCAAAATCCGAGCGCGCACCCTCTTCGCCAGACCCAGCATATTGATCATGCCCATGACACTCGTCTTAACCGTCTTGACCGGATTGTATTGGTAATGGATGGGCGATGCGGGACACGCGAGGTTATAGATCTGATCGACCTCGAGAAGTATCGGCTCAATCACGTCGTGGCGCAGCAGCTCAAACCGAGGAATATCAAGCAGGTGAAGAATGTTATCCCGCCGCCCCGTAAAAAAGTTGTCGAGGCAAATAACATCGTTGCCTTCTCCGATTAACCTCTCGCAGAGGTGTGAACCAATAAAACCGGCGCCGCCAGTTACCAGAATTCTCATACTGATCCTCGATGAAGTGGGATTCGAAGTCTAAAGCTTGTTTAAAACTCACCTGGGATCTCGTCGCACCGCGTGATTGCCGAGGTAGAGCACGTCCATGCGAGTTTTCAGGAAGCAATCGATCGCCTGACGCGGAGTGCAAACTATTGGCTCGTTCTCATTAAAGGATGTGTTTAAGACCACCGGTACGCCAGTTAGCGAGTAGAAGTCCGATATCAGCTGATAGTAGCGCGGATTCAACGCCCGGGAAACCGTCTGGAGACGCCCTGAGCCATCAACGTGAGTTACCGCCGGCACGCGGCCGCGACACTCGGGCTTGATCTGATAGACCATTAACATGGTAGGCGCCGGATGCGTCTGTTCGAAGTATTCATCCGTCTTTTCTTCTAGAATAGACGGAGCGAACGGACGGAAAGGCTCGCGTTTTTTGATCCGTTCGTTCAATATTTCTTTCATGTCGCCGCGACGCGCATCGACCACAATCGATCGGTTACCAAGGGCTCGTGGTCCGAATTCCATGCGGCCTTGAAACCATCCCACCACCAGCCCATCGGCAATGTCTGCAGCTGCGCGTTTGGTCACCTCGCCGTCAGAATAAGTCTCGTAAGTTAGATTGGCTGAGTCTAATTCCGATTGAATTTCCGTGGTGGTGAACTCTGGCCCAGTGTACGACCCCGTCATTTCCGCGGCTCGCGCACCATTCAGTATTCCGTTATGAATCTGGTAACAGACGCCCAATGCAGTACCGCTGTCTCCCGCCGCCGGCTGGACGTACACGCGGCGAAAGGGGGTGTTGAGCAGGATCTTTCCGTTCATTACCGAGTTGTAAGCCACACCACCAGAAAGACCAAGGTCGGTCAGCCGAGTCTCTTCATGCAAATGATTAAGAATGTGAAAGCCAACCTCTTCCAAACGCAGTTGTAAGCTGGCGGCAATATCGCGGTCACGATCGCTTAACGCGGAGCCAGCCACGCGCGGTGGGCCAAAGGCGTGAACGAATTCGTCGGAGAAGATGCGTCCGATAACCGGCGAGCCCTGGTCCCAGGTCATGTCGACGCCTTCGGCATGATGTCGAAAGTAACTGAGGTTTAGACGGAATCGGCCGTTTTCGATTGTGCGAATGATGTCGCGAAACCGCTCGATGTAACGGGGCCGGCCGTAAGGCGCGAGTCCCATAACTTTGCCTTCGTCCCCGTAGTGTGGAAACCCGAGAAACTGGGTCGTCGCGGTGTAAACGATGCCTGACGAGTGAGGATATTCAACCTGCCCGAGAACCTCAATCGAATTCCCTTCCCCTTTGGCCCACATCGTCGAGACGAAATCGCCGAAGCCGTCGATTGAAAGCAACGCTGCCCGATCAAATGGAGACACATAGAATGAACTGGCCAGATGGGCGCGATGATGTTCGATGTTGTGAAAGCGTGCGCGCAGTTTGTCCTTTGAAACACCCAACGCTCCCGCCAGGTCGTCTGAAACATCGCGCACTCTGGCGGCGTTATTCAGCCGGTCTTTCACCTGACGGAAGATTCCCGGACTGCTATGACGTCCGTTTCCACCGTTACCTCCCGTCTCTTCTTCGCTGTTAACGACTGCTACCTGCCCACTGCTTCCTGCCTCCTGCTTCCTGCCAACTGCCAACTGGCCCACAGCCCGTGAGGCAGCAAACAAAACCTTCTTGTGCAGGTGCGCCGAAGGATCGCGAGAAATCCCGACGTGCTCGACGTCGTCAATTTGAATTCCCGCCGCTTCGAGGCAGTAACGAACTGACTGCGACGGAAAGCCAGCGCAGTGCTTAACGCGATTGAAGCGCTCTTCTTCCACGGCCGCAATCAACTCGCCGTCTTTAATGATCGCCGCCGCAGCGTCTCCGTGATATGCGTTGATCCCTAAGATGTACATGGGAATTTCGGATTTCGGATTTCGGATTTTGCATTGCGAATAGCAAAGCGAGTTGCATAAGCTTGTGTTGGGAAGGGGGCAAGCGAAGCGCGCCCCCGCTCAAGCCTCGCTACAACTCACTGCATCCAACTAGGAACGTTTGGTGAGTTCTCACCGAGGAGCGAACGCGGCGAACGCGGCGCCATGTGAACGCCGGCGACCTAAGCTTGCTAGGTCGCCTGCTGAATCTCTTCCTTTTTCTGATCCGTGGTCTCCGGGTTTATCTCTTGCTGGTTTATCTTCTGATGCCGCTTCTTGCTGGTGTGCGGATCAATCCACGACTCAATTAAGTAAAGCGACAGCATCAACTCAGCCAACGTCCGCTGAAACGCATAATAAAACCCTGCCCGGCCATCGAGAATTCCTCCGCGAATGATCAGGCAGTAGAAAAGCATTGCCACTGGAGCCACCACGCGCCATCGCCTAATCCAATCGGTCCAACCGAGAGTCGCTGGATCGGAATTAAGTAACTTCTCTGCTTCGAGCTTTGTGTAGCGTGCCTGTGCGCTGAACCAGTAGCCCAGCGACTTGCGATCATCATGCAGAATCGGCGCCCCAAGGTTTTCGACGCGGCCATCGATTACCACGCGATGCGCGTGCCCATCCTCGCGAAAAACGCCTTTCGACTTTCTGAAGAGTACGGTTACCGGCGGATAGATTCCGCTTCGCAGGCGCCGGCCATAAATGCAATAAACAAAACGGGCGCGAAAGCCGTGCACGTCGTAATCTGGGCTCAGAGTGTTTAGCTCGTCGACCAGCTCAGGAGTCAGCACATAGTCAGCGTCGAGATTGAGAACCCACTCCGTAGAAATCCCCGACTCAGCGAGACCGAAGTTACATTGACTCGCGAAGTTATCAAACTCCCGCTGAAACACACGCACTTGAGGAAACTGAGACAGGATCTGCAACGTCTCGTCGTCACTAAAGCTGTCAATCACCACGATGTCTCGGGCCCAGCGCAGCTCCTCCAGTGTGCGGCCGATGTTGGGCGCCTCGTTGTAAGTCAGGATTAGCGGAGTGATCTGTTCTAGCATTCGCTCACGATTTTCTTCGCCCATGGCAAATCATATTCTTCCAGAGCCACGGTGAGCGGCCGTAAAATCGGAACTTAAGATTATCAAAGCCATTCCGCTCCATCAGATCGGAAAGCGTCTTAACACTGAAGAACTTTATGTGTCCTCCATCATCAAGGGCGCTGAAGTGGGAATCCAGCTTTCCAGTAATGGCCAATGCCAAGTTTTTCAGATATCCGTGATATGGAGTGGTTATGACAATGTGCCCCTTTGGTTTGAGAAGTGACAATGCGGCCTCAAAGAGGTCTGCTGGCCTATACAGGTGTTCAATGACGTCACTTGAAATAACAAGATCGATCTGTGAGAGACCAGTTGTCGTACGTAAACTTCTATCAATCAAAGATCGCAAAAAAACCACCTCCGGGTAAGTTGTACGCGCGATATTGACACCGCTCTCCGACGCGTCAACTCCAATGGTTTTATAGTTAAGTGATGAAAGCCGGCTGGTGATATAGCCGTTGCCACAACCCAAGTCGCAGATGGTTCTGACATCCGACAGCTCGGTCACCAACTTTATGATCGTTCGAGCCAGTTTAACTCCTGACTCTCCGTTTCCGGGGCCCGTCGACGACCACTGAAATTCTGTGTAAGTAGATGTAGACACGTAATCTGGCAGACTCACATGCTGCGGACTCCGTTGGAGACACTCGAATACATCTTGAGCAATCCTTCGCCGATGTGTTTCCAGGAGAACTGAAGCGAAAGATCTCGCCCTGATTTCCCTCGTTTGTCCCGCTCGGCACTTCGACTAAAAGCATCGATGAGCGCCAATTCAATCGGTTCTTTCTGAACCGGAACGATCCATCCCGCGCCGGCTTGGCTAACGGCGGCCGCAAGATTTACATGAGGACTGACCAAGACCGGTACGCCACAGGCGAGCGCTTCCATCACGCACAGTCCGAAATTCTCATGATGGGAAGGAAGTGCTAACAACGCAGCATGGCGCAGAACATTAATTTTCAAATCGCCCTCGAGCCAACCAGAAAACAAGACGGACTCTTTCGCTTTGTGTGAGCTAATCTTCTCTCTTAACAGCTCCACATATTCTGTGGGCCCGTCACCAGCCAATACCAGACGCCAAGCTGCGAATTCCGGCCGATCTACTACGGAGAGGAATGCTTGCAGGAAAATGTCGAGTCCTTTTTTAGGATGAAGCCGGGACAGAATGAGGACGTAAGGATGGCCTGCAAGCCTGGGAATTTCACTGACTGAGCTTTGGGTATCTTTCACGTTCAAGCTGTCCGTATCTACCCCAAGAGGCATTACCGTTCCGTGGTTTAGACAGAGGGATGTCTCTGTAGCCTGTTGCTCCGCCAGCGCCGTATAGTGCACAGTCGCTGCATTGCTTAACATCCGTCGTCCCACTACATGCCAGAACAGCGACTTGCGAATCGGCTTTTGATTCATGCTCCAAGGGACTAAGGTCCCCAATGGTCTGACTATGTAGGGAATGTTGCGTTTCCGACACGCCCGAGCAGCAGCTAGGCACGCGTGATTAAATACTGCATGGATGTGCACAACGTCATAACGCGAAACATTGTCGATTAACCAACGCGCAAACGATCGTGAGTATTTGAAGGAGGCACCCCACTGCTTTTCAAAAACAATGAGTGGAACATCCTTGTAAGTAGTTATCCGTCCTAAACGAGGCTTCAGGCCTACGTCCATATCGGCGTCAGTTGTTGCTAGAAGGACTTCTACCCCCACGGCCTGAAGGGTGCGACACATTGGAATGATTGCCTGGGCTGGCCCTCCTGAGCGTTCCGCAATTGATGGAATTACGTGAAGTACTCTCATTAAGGATTTTTTAGCGAAGCCGAGTTCGTAGTTATCAATCGCCAGCAGTTACACCATGTGCCTGACACCACTTCGCCAATATGTAAATCGACCAGGGCCTCGACCATCCGACTCTCTGCGGACCTCGTAGAAAGGCTCGCCAAATTTGATCCACTGCGCCCGCATTTAACCCCAGACTCGTTAGAGTCTCAGTTTGTCCAAGAACCTCGCCCAATTCCTCGCGAAGCCGCGATTGCATCCAGGATTCAAGCGGAAGGGTGAACCCCATCTTCGACCGATTTAAATGGTTTTGAGGCAACAGATCTTTGACCACATCGCATAATAGCGGCTTGGTCGCACCACTATTAACTTTCCAATGGCCAGGCAGGCTCAAGACAAACCCGACGATGTCCGAGTCGACAAATGGAACTCTCACTTCCAATGAATGTGCCATGCTCATTGAATCCGTATCTCGCAACAGCGTGTTAGCCATATAGCCCTTCAATTCAAGTTGAGAAATTGCGTTCACCGTGTCCAAAGCATCAGGGCCATGGAAAGTCAGGTTCTTTTCGAAGCCCAGTTGAGTTCTGGCTCCATTACCGGCAGTTGCCTTAGGCCGACGGATCTCTTCTCGCAGAGCGGCGTGTACCGATCGCGCTAACAGACGTTTCGCTAACCTCGGAGCGAACAGTTGTCTGCTGATTTCATAGACGTCTGCGGGAGTTGCGGCGCTTCTGAAGAGCTGCCGGAACTTTTCTAATTTGACTGATTGACCGACACCGAGTGCAACGAGAGTGGAGGCATAACTCAGTAAGAGACGGGGAAAGCCGGGTATTCGTTGAAACTGTAGAGCACGACGGAAACTGGGATAACCCGCAAAAATCTCATCTCCTCCCAAACCGGAAAGTGCAACAGTAATACCTGCTTCTTTCACAGCCTTGGAAACTACGAAGGTGTTTACACCGTCAATGGTAGGTTGATCCATCGCTCCTATCGCCGCCGGAAGCAATTCGAATAACTGCTGCTCAGTCAGACGAACCTCCGAATGTTCCGTTTGCAGCTTTTCGGCAATCCTCCGTGAATATTCAGCTTCGCTGAACGCTGCTTCGTCGAAGACAACGCTAAATGTTTTCGGAACTTCCTTGCTCACGCGCTTCATCAGCGCAACGAGCGCACTAGAATCCAACCCGCCGGACAGAAAAATGCCTACCGGGACGTCACTGACCAAGTGAAGACTTACAGATTCTTCCAACCTGGCGCGCAAGGTTTCCACGGCTTGATCGCGTGAGTGCGAAGGGCATGGGATCTCACCGGTCGAGCGCGGCGGTTCGTACGTAACATTCTCGGTTGTGAATGACCCACTGGCTACCGACACTCTTAAAAAATGACCTGGCAACAAGCATTTGACGCCCTCAATAATAGTCAGAGGTGCCGAAACAGAACCGTAAGCTAAATATGACTCGAGGGCTTCTGCGCTCAGCCTGCGCTGGACCATGCCAGACGCAAGCAGCGCACGAACCTCAGAGGAAAAAATGAAGCCTCGGCCGTAATTCGGAAGGGCAACTGAGTCGTGATAGTAAAGGGGCTTTATTCCAAATGGATCCCGGGCCAGTATCAGCTCTTTTTTCCTGGCATCCCATATCGCCAATGCAAACATTCCGCGGAATTTGCTAAATGCCGCGACTCCCCATTTTCGGTACGCTCTCAGTACAACCTCAGTATCAGAATGCGAACGCCAAGGACCAAACTCATTGCCTATCTCCTCGCGAAGGCCTTGAAAGTTATATGTTTCACCATTGTAAGTAATGGTGAGATCGGCATGGTCATCATGCATCGGCTGATGTGCCGCAGAGGATAGGTCAATTATGGCGAGACGCGTATTGCCCAGGTAACCGGTACAATCAATTGGTGAGTTGATGTTATCAGTTTGCGACACCCCGCTTCGCGATTCTAGACTCGTTACCCCATCATCGTCCGGCCCACGATGGCGCAATGCTGCATTCATTCGCTGAACTGCAGTTAAAAGGGTTCGATCTCGGCCCAATAGCTCGCCGGCTCCATGATCCGGTTCAAGCGAATGGCTATTCGCGATTCGTATGATGCCTGAGATGCTGCACACTAGGTTTGACCGACCTCGTCTGGCTTGCAGTCAGTGATAGATAAAGCCGCCAATAGCCTTTCCTGGAAATGACTGGCCGTGTAGTTTGTTTCATATCGCCTACGTGCTTGGATAGACCATTGCTGCCATCGAGAACCTTCTGCGATGAGGCTGCAGATGGCCTCGGTTAACACTTCTCTCTGATCTGGGTCAGCTGCCAATCCGGCTTCCGGAGGATTCACGACTTCCTTACCAGCATCGCCGGAGCCAACTAAACAAGGCCTTCCCAGGCGCATGGCTTCCAAATAAACAAGTCCGAATCCTTCGGCTAGGCTGGGCATCAAAAGGCAGTGACACTTTTCGATTAACTCTTCCTTCCGATCCTCGGAAACCTGTCCCAAAAATCTCACGCTCGCCGAAAGATTAAGCTGCGCAACCGTCCTTTCGAGATCCACTCGCAAATCGCCATCTCCGGCGATCCAAAGTTGTGCTTCCGAGCATCGCCTAAGAACATCTGGCCATGCTTCAATCACCTGGCGATGTCCCTTGTAGCTCTCCGATCGCAGAAGGCGACCTACCATCAAAGCGACTGGTGGTCGCTGCGGTTGACGAACGGTGCGATCGATTGGAGAGCCAATGCCCAAGCGTATGGTCTGATGGGGCTTCATCGCATAGCGCGAATTGTTCTTAAGGAATGCATGCCAAGTGTGATCGCTAATGGTCAAAAATAGATCGACTCTGTCTAGTTGTTTTTGAGTGAACCAGTCGCAATTCTTCCAAGACTCTATTCCTAACAGGACTTGAACAACTCTTACATTTGAGAGCCGAAAAAAAGGAAGAAGCTTGATCAGACCGAGGTGCCAGATAAAAACGAGATCCGGATCCCACGTCCGACTTATTGCATTCCGGATTGCCTCCAACTTCGAGCAGACAACGAGCGTCTGAGGAGTTGTCCAGCCTCGCTCCACAATATTCTTTTCAGCGTAAGTGAATAGAGTCGCATCGCCATTTGATTCCTGAGCAACGGCGGCCCACGCGATTCGAGCGCTCGCTTGTACTCCTCCTATTTCCTTCGGACCAAAATAAGGAAAGAGTCCTAGAATTTTTCTGTTACAGGTCTTCACTTGTGACTAAAAACGAGAGAGGTGATGAAGTCGGCTGACGCGAAGGATTCCTCGAGGTGATATTGATTTACGCGCTTGCGACCAATGATAGTTCAGGAGCAGGTACTGCGATTTCTGAGGCCCTAAACCGAATTGCAGGTAAAAAGACAAGCAGGCTAAACACCACCTGCTGGATAATTCCACCAAGATACGCCGCCATCTGAGACTCGATTGCCAGAATCGGTGGAAGTAGAACTATGCCCATCGCCACCATAAAGGCGCCAGATGTACGGCTTAAGAATACTCTCTGAAAGAAGTTAAACAACACCCCGAGGAAAAACATTACGGCTATAGCTCCCGGCCACCCGAAGTTGATGAAACCCTCTGCCAAAACCCCTACGGCTATTGAGGTTCCGCTCAAATCATCCTCAGTAGTGAGTCCATAGGCCACCTGGTAAAACTGATTGGCTTCATTAACCGAAGGCTTATCCGCCCAAATCGCACGAGGGATTAACGTGATAGCCATGTACGAGTAGAGCTGGCCATTTTGGTAAGGAACGATAGACGGCGTCTTGTCAATTACGTTCCCTGCCTGATTCAGAAGAGAGGTTCGAGATACGCTCGGATTGAGTAGTAATCTTATGTTTTCGCTATTTGGATTCTCAAGTACTTCGCTCCACTTCCAAAGCGACGTTTCAGTCCAGAATGTAACCCGCTCCACGCGGCCAGGCGCTTGGGCACCTTTTCGCCAATACTCCTCTCTAAATTCGTTTTTCCCAACCTGGAAAAACAGAATGAAAACAATCGCACAGATGGAAACCAGACGCGGTAGTCTTTTCCGTTCAGCGATGTATGCCGCCGCACAAATTAAAATGATCGAGGCGAACGCTCCAAGCCATCCTGAGGACAATCCGGTAACGAGCCGGACGGCTAGAAAGAAGATGATGAGTATTTTATCGACGGCCGTTGCCTCACCACGCAGCTGGTTGCGGAATAGAATGATGAAGGCAAGCATCGGTATAAGTGAGATCAGTATGGTGATGGCTTGGCGCGTGCCCTCCCCAAACTGCGTCGGCAAACTTTCCCAGAGACTAAGGATGCAACAGACCACAAGGACCATCCGAACGTAGTTCATATGGCTGCGCTTAATGTCTACGGCCGCTAAGCCCTGAAACTTTAACGAGCGGCCGGTCCGAATTTTCATACCGGCCCAAAGAGCGCAAATACCAACCAGTGCCATTGTTAGAGCCGCCGTGATAGCCGGATCTGGGACCTCAGTTCTTACCGGCCCCAGACGATCGTTGATAATGCGATCCGTCCAGAACAGAGGTACGGCGTAGAAAAGCCAGTACATGAATCCGATCATGGCGAACAGCGGTAGGAGCGCGTCACCCTTTTGTTTCCAGCGGAGGTAGGATATCCACGGTATACACATCAGAGACAGGGCTAGTAAACCTTGCCAAAAAGAAATCTCATTGGCCCGCGAGAGCCACAGAAATAAAGTTACTATTCCAGGCGGAATAACAACACGTGTCAGTAGAACAAATCCTGATCGAGAAAAAGGAGTATTCAATTTCGTGCCCGATCTTTTACTTCACGCAACACGCATAACATTCGCTCTACTCCAACTGATACGGAGTAGTCGCCTGCCTTGCTTCTGGCGCCACGACGCATTCTGTCGAGCAGCGCCGAACTAGTAGCAACGGTCTTGATGAGACCCTTTAGCCGTGAGATGTCGCCGAGCGGGAAAACATATCCGGTTTCGCCGGCCACAATCATATCTGGACCGGACCCAACCTTGTCGCTCACAAAGCAAGGTAAACCGCACGCCATAGCCTCGTTAACAACCAGTCCCCATGTTTCGCCGCCGTCCGATGGAAGTACAAGGATATCGGCGGCGACGTACGCTTGTGTAATCTCGGACTGATTTAGGAATCCGGCAAAACTTATCGGAAAGTCGTTCGCGCTTACGAGTTCCTCACAGGAAGCACGGAGAAGGCCATCGCCAACCATCAAACCTGCAACTTCAGCCCCCTCCTGAGCTGCCTCGCCAACCGCCGCCACAAAATCCAGGGGCCGCTTCTTTTCAACAAATTTTCCTACAAACAGGAAAACAATCGCCTCGTCTGATATTCCCCAACGTGACCTGAGTATCTTGCGTTGTGGGACCAGCTTGGCCGACTCACTACGAAAAAATTGATCATCGACGACGTGCGGTAAGATGTAAGTCCGTTCAGGCTTGGCTCCATAATGAAAGAAATAGTCCCTCGACCATTGGCCTACCGGAAGGCAAGCATCAAGCTTAGGAATAAACCAACGATACAGCGGTGATTTGCCCGCGCGTTTCATCAGACTTCTTTGAGTATGAAGGTGTGAGTCACTGCGAACCATTACTAGTGTTCCGGTCTGCCAGCATGCGCGCATGGCTTGCCATGCACTTTTGTAGTTCCATGCGTTCAGTACGACTGCGTCAAACTGTTCATCAGCAATCAGCGTCGGTATTTCTGGGTTGTTTATGCCTGAGAAGTGATTGAGCGACGGCTTACTCGACACATTTTTTAGAAATCGATATCTGTAACCCTCGAACATCGGGATATCCCAAGTGAATTGCACGCCGAAACCGGACTCCGATTGGTCTTTGCCAGAAGGTTGGTGACAAAAGAAAACTGTGACATCCAGCTCCTCATTCAAAGACATTGCCCTGAACCAGGGTACCTGATACTGAATCGGATGCGTTGTGATGAGTGCAATTCTATGTGGCAAGGACTTTAAACTCTGCGGCTTCGCTTCCGACTCTGCCAGTCATGATAGGAAGCATCGTTGCTAATGTTGTCGCTTCTGAGTAACAACTCTGAATAACAACTCCGGTAGATATGTACGAAGGGAAAGAACATACCGCGACCAAATGTATTAAAGACTCTGTGGATCACGCGCGACGGCAGCCCGCGACAAATCACTCTTGCCGGGAGTTGGTAGACCATGGGCTAATTTCCTCAGTGCAAGCAACGACAGCGAAAGCGCCGCCAGCGCTCAACTGTCGAGCGTGCGGTAGCATCGTCGCCAATGCCGGCAGCCCCAAGCAAGCTAACGCAGCGATGCGCACGCTCTTATTTTTTAAGCGATAAGCTTGCGCCGCTAACGAGTTGGGTATTGCCGCATCCGCCATTACTTTCATATGAAGGGAGGATTTCAAGTTTAGCAATGACGGAGGCTCGTCTATAGCTTGTTTCACTACGAATCCAGCTTTGCTTAGCGCCAGTGCAAGACTCTTCACCGTCCATTTATTAATGTGATTCGGAGGCATGTCGTGACATCCAGTCAATGACTGCTGACGAATCATGGCGTCGCAATCAGGCACTGTTATTACGAGATGGCCTCCCGGTGACAAAAGATCGCGGCAGCTCTCAATAGTTTGATTGAACGTTGCGATGTGCTCCAACACTTGAAAGAGGGTGACTATCTGAAACGTACCCGCCTCCTGCTCTGCGGCAACACTCAGATCTGGGAAGACTCGAACACCGGCCTTCTCGAGGTCCGACCGGTTAACATCACTTGTCTCGACGGCGTAGCGTTCCCAAATTGGATCGAGAGTTCGTAGGAATCGGCCATTACCGGCACCGATGTCCAGAATTCGACCGCCATTGAATTTCAGCAATGCGTGCGTTATCGCAACCTCGTAATCCCATCTCCAAATGGGATAACCACGCTGCTCATGAAGGATCATGTAGAACTCCGCGTCGCCACCAACAAAAGGAACCCCAAAACCAAAGCCGCATTCAGCACAACGATAAATGGCACAGTCCTCATCACTCCAAAGTCTGTTGATGATCTCCTTGAGCCGTTGATGCCGATCCGGATCCCGACTGGCAGGACAGAAATGAGTCGCAGCCTGAGTCGCCGTATATCGATACAACGGCGGCGCGAGACAAGGTTCATCGCAAACCGGACAAGCGATTTCCTCTGTCTGAGGTGAGTTATAGATCGCCTCTTCTATCAATGGCTCTCCCGAGTGGGATGGGCTGTGATCGGAGGGCCTGGGGCCACATCGTAACCCAAAGGCGATAACATCTGTCTCACAACGTCATATGACGTGTCATCGTTATAGTCACAGAACACCAACGGCCGGTGTCTTTTCAACGTCCCCATAGCACCTGCTAAAACCTGCGCTTCGTGCCCTTCCACATCGATCTTTAACATCTGTGGGATCGGACATATTCCGCCATCAATCAATGAATCGAGAGTTCGAGTTTCCACTCGAATGTCGCCCGACCGCGATAAATGACCTTGACTTGCCCCAAAAGAAGTCTTGAATCGAGCATCACCGCACTTATCGCTTAAGGCGTAAGGAAGAACGCAAACCTGATCCGCTGAATTTAATTCGAGCTGCCGCTTCAATGATTTGAAATTCTTTGGATTGGGCTCGAATGCATAGACAGCACCGCTGTTGCCAACTAACAGGCTGCAGAACAACGAGTGATAACCTGCGTGGGCACCAATGTCGTAGACCACATCACCAGGCTGAACATATTTGATGAAGGCCTTTTGCATGTATGGCTCATAGGAGCCGAGGAGAAATTCCTGCGAAGTAAGCTCGTCAATTTCCCAAATCAACGGTCCGGCACTTGTCTCCACCTCAACCGTCCGCTGACCAAGGGCCATGACCTTTATTAGCGCTGGCTTCAATCCGACCAGACGATATTTCGCTGCGCTTGGGAGGGACGCAGTTAGCTTTGCCAGGGTGCGTGAAAACATTTCCGACTCACTAACTGACCAAAAATCTGGGCTTCATTTTGTAGAGACGCTGATTTGCTGTCAGTAACCAGAACAGAGTTACCATCAGTCGGTGTTGGGATCTGCCAAACTGTTCATATGCTGCCCGTGCGTTTTTCAGATCAGCTGAAATCAGCCGGCTAAGGGCATGATGCAGGTACATTGGATAGCGATGTAGTAGGTCGTATGACCGGGCGTACGTGCGAAGCTTCGGCGGAAGCCGATCTGCGAGTAACTCGTATAAGGGTTGTTCCTCTCGCATGGCAGTTACATACGACGTAGGTTGTTTGCTAAGTTGTCCTGCGTGTCCTCGGACCGAGATCAAGGCTTCGTTTATGTAACCTAAAGGATAGAATCCGGCAATGCGAACCCACATCTCAAAATCGCCAGCTATCGTCATATCTTCTCGAAACAAGCCGAGTTCGTTCAGTACCGATCGTTTGAGGACCACGTTAGAAATGTTTCCTGGTATCGAGCCGTGATAAAACATGAGTTGATTCGCCAGTTCTGCGCTAATTACGGGAGGATGTTTCGTTGGTTTGACTGGTATGATTTCTTCCCCTTCTTCATCGATAACATCGTACAAAGAAAACCCAAGACCGACTTCCGGAAACCGGGAATGGAAATCAACTTCTTTTCCAAGACAAGTTGGTCTCATCACATCGTCCTGACAGAAAGTCCGAATCAAGTTTGCACGAGAAGCTTGGATGCCAAGATTAATCGTCTTAAAGAGGCCGACATTAGCGTTATTGGAAAATACTCGAATCCGAGGGTCGGGGTACTCGTGGAGGATCTGACGACTTTCGTCAGTTGAACAATCATCCCAGGCAATCAACTCATAATCCTGAAATTCCTGAGCCAGCACTGAATCAATGGCCAAGCGAAGATACCGCCGACCGTTGTATACGGGCATGACAATTGAAATAGCCGGGGCGTCCATGAATTAAGAGAAGGATCTCACTCTGCCGATGGCGAGATCGAGTGTGTCAGCAAGACGTTTAGTCATAGCCTTTGTCGTATACGGCGCCAAAGCTTCCCAATTAATTGAAGGCTTCGTGTCTTCCGATATTTCTATGTAGCTCTCGATTCGTTTGCAGATGTCATCGCGGCGCCCCGCCGGACCATCTTTAGAGTTAAAAGTTATTGCCTCATCTTCCGACACGTCTCTCAATATCGAAACAACGCTGCTGTCTTCGTGAAAGATTGCCAGGAGCGGCTTTCTCGAAAGAATGTACGGAAAGATTTTGGACGCGGTGTAGTGTGGCTGCGCGGAACCCAACAGTATGAGCGCGTGGGAATCGATCATTATTTGCAGGGAATCGAGATAAGGCACCCGGTGCGGATGTTCACGTATGCATTGCTCTACGCCGCAGTCCCGCGCGACGGACGTGACGCGGAAAGGATCAGAACCATTCGTCGAATAAGTTGTCCCTACAAAATGCAGCACGATCTTTTCAAAGACGTTCGGAGACCGCTCAAGTCCAAGCCGAAAGGCTGCAAAAAGAGCGCGCAGAGTTTGCTCCATCGATTCAACATAAGCGCCGACATAGCAGATGTGGAGGTTCCCATCCTTGAAGTCGAAGATTTTGTTTCGACGGGAGTGCTGTCTAAGGTACTCGAAATCATCGGCCTCTGCGCCATAAGGGATTTCGGTGGCGTCGGTCTTATTGAGCCAGCTATATCTGGCTACTACCTGATCAGTCGTCCCTCGCGAAACGCCAGTCAAATGTTGGGCTCGCCTCAGCGCAAACGGTTCAAGGCAGCGCGACAACGCGTAAGCCATTAGCCATTTTGGCGGGCGCTGGCTTCGGGGGAGTTTCCAGTAGTATTCGGTAACCCAAGGATCGATGTAATCAACTACATAGGGAATACCGAATCGCAAGTTTGCCAGTCTGCCGAGAATCATAGGTATGTTGGGTGGAACGGGAACGAGAATCAAATCAATCTTCTGCGCTTTGTGCAATCGTGACAGCGCGCGCCAGTGATGGAAAACACTGCGCACGCCCAGGTCTCCAATGCCTATCTTTCGAGTCAGTGAACTGGGTAGCGCGCGAGTGCGGATTACTTCCAATTTATCCGGCAAGAGTCGCTCATTCTCGGGGTCAGTTGCTGACTCGTAGTATTCCGGGTGGGTCGTCAGGATAATTGGTTTCCAACCAAACTCCGGCAAATGTTTGGCAAAAAATCTAATGCGGGTTGCTGGAGGCAAACTGCTGGGAGAGAAGTCAGCGCCAATGATTACTACTTTTTTCACAGGCCAGGCGATACTGTCTAACGATACCCTGAGCTCTAGGTGATCTATTCAGTTTACAGAAGAGCGTCGAAGACTAGTACAAATAGTGTCGGTAAGACTTGCAGATGTCTGGAACCCGGTTAGACCTACACCATGCCAACCGTCGGAACTATCGGAGGTTTGGTTTGGATCGATTGCAATGTGGTTTCCGGAATGAGCTCCCAGGATGGCGAGGGTGGAAACGCCAGAAGCCATACCGACCTCTAGGGTGTTTTGGGCGCCTACAGTTCTGATTAGATCCCTGATCTTGCCTACCGCATCTTTACCAATATTGCTATGTATCTCGGTTTCCCGCCCGTCTTGACTAATAGCACGGTTGGTTGAAAGCATGAGATCAAGAATATCTTGCATAATGCGAATTCTACTCGGGAACCTTCAAGCCCCAATTGGGTGCGCAAGCCAGCGTCACTAGTTACCGCCTTTCACGCTAATCTTCGCCGGTCGGACTCAATCGAGTCTCCGCCAGCAGAGGCCAGCATGCCTAGCCACTTTCTTGCCTCAATGTCCCAACAGAATCGGCGTTGCGCTGCGTCCCAGGCCGCTTGTTGCGCAGCCTTCAGTGTCTTTCGATCCTGGATCCATCTACGAAGACCCTCAGCCAATAGTTTTGGTTTGCCTGAAGGATAGAGAAAACCGGCTGCAGGAATCTGCTCCAGAATTTCTCTTTGGCCAGCAGTATCCGTCGCGGCAATAGCTAGACCAGCAAGCAGGTAGCTCCCGATCTTGTTCGTCACTGTAAGCGCGTAGTTCGTATGCTCGCTGCGCTCCAAAGCGAGTCCAACATCAAACTGGTCCATCGCTTTGATCAGATCATCATGGTCAATCTGAGGATGCAATTTGAGGTTTACCCTGCGCTGTGAAGCCAGGGCTAGAATTGCCGCGTCATACCCTGCGGACGGATTGCCTCTCAAGTGGAGTTCGACACCTTCGCCTAACATCCCGCAGGCCTCAATCGCTTCTTCGATGCCGCGGCCAGGGCCGATGGTCTGACTAAACCAGTGCAGTCGCACCACCTCCGATGGGCGCTCTGCCGGGGACAACATATCTTTAGCCAAGTACAGCGGGAACACGTTGTAAAGCACGACTGGTGGCTTGATGTCGTAGTCGCGCTGAAGTCGGTCAGCAATTCCCTTGGAAGGGGCGGAAACGTAATCGCAGTCCCGAAGGTAGATTGCTTCGATCTGGCGGACGATCTCAGCCGAACCGATCCCGTGATCTGATAACAAGTCTTCACAGTCGAATCCCAACCGTGCATTCCACCGCCTGGCGGCAGCTGCTGCTATTGGTAGAGCTGGCTGCGCGTGTGCGATGAACCAGTCTGCGGACTCCAGTGAAGCCTGCCGGCGCTGTTCCGGAAAAGCGCTTGCATAGGAGTATTCCGCCAGTCGACGACCCCCAAATTTCTTGTAGAGCTCCGAAGCTCCCCGTCGTCTACCACGAATGAATATCGAGCGAGCCTTTCCCATAACACCCAACGGCAGATAGTCGATCTTCTCGTGTCGCCATTTCCTTCGTTTAAGCTGGCGCCGGTCTCTTCGATCCAGCTCCGGAGTAAAGGACGGAGTAATAACTCGAACATCATGGCCCGCGTTTGCGAGCGAATCAGCCTCACGCAGCAAGCGCGGGTTGTGACTCACGTGGGCAACTCCGATCAGGCAGATTCGCATTCTTACTTATGAATTCAATTACACCGCGATGCCCACAGATTATTCTCAGGTAACGGGCTGCGCTGATCCCAGGGATAACCTTCGACTGTCTGCAGACGATAATTAAGACTTTTGAGCTTTTCTATTAAAGCAACGGATTTTGCTGAGATAGAAGAGGATGTATCCAACACTTCGAAAATAATATTGTCGATGGCCGTGAGGAACGAGCCGAGACTGTTCACCACTTCCAGCTCATAACCCTCGACATCTATCTTTAGCAAGCGAATGTGCTCAACTCCTTGCTCGGAGAGAATCGCGTCCAGTCGTCTGAGGGGCACGTAGAAAACGCGAGCTTCATCATTCACGGGTTCAAGACACATCGAAAGACGCGTTGAATCCGTCTGCACTTGTTGATGTAAGCAGACCGTAGAGTCCTCTTCTCCAATAGCGGCAACGTACAACGCCAGGTTTTCAAAGCCATTAGCTCGCCAATTGGCCAGTAGCTTGTCGCAATTGTAGGGTTGGGGCTCGACAGCAATAACCTGTCCCGTTGCTTCAATGCAGCGGCGTGCGAGCAGGGTGTGGTATCCAATGTGAGCGCCAACGTCGACATATGTATCGCCTTGATGAAGCAACTTGGTGTAAAGGACGCTGGTTAATGACTCAATGCACCCATCCCTCAGCAGCTCGGACTGAGTCCATTCGATAGGATCCAGTTCCATCACGAAACCGTAATTTCCCGGGATCCGATGTGTCGGGAAAAACAACGCTCTGTAAAACTGTATGAGTCTCGACTTTCCCTTGAATTGTGGCAACCGAAGCAGGGCGCGGTAGAATTTGAAGACCATTCTCTATCAGCGTTTTTTCAACCACAAACTTGACGGCCGAGCAGCCGTGGATGCAGTGCGTATGATCCGCAGTATTTCACGTTTCCTATGCGCCCATACGTAACTTGCAGGCCAGAGAATTTCAAAGGTTTCGTTATAGGATAGGAACGCATGGACCAGATACTGCTCGTTCCATCCACAATCTTCCAGTACCCACTCTTCTGGATAATCAAACGGTAGGAAAATATCGTGAACATGAATGAAGACACCCGCACCCAACCGCGGCAGGATATCGAGAAACAGATAGGGGATATCTCCTCCGGTCTTGACTGTGTGACTTGAATCGATAAACAGAACGTCACCAGCGCTTAGGAGGTTAAGAATTTTCGCAGGATCCACGTCCTCAACCGCGGCTCTGATGTACTCGTCCGCGTAGGGTTGAACACTTGTGTTTGGGTGTGGGTCGATGCTGATGACTTTCGTTGCGAGTTTTCCGTCCTTAATGGCGCGTCGCATTAGACGCGTTGAGAAACCGCTCCCCACCTCTACGACGTTAGCCGGTTGATAGCGACGCAGTAGGCTGTAGAGCACCTCAGCATCGACGGATCGAAACCAATCATTCTCAAGAAAGTATTGGCTGTAATCACCATTTGGGCTCAGCGGTAGGGCTTCACATCCTGCCTGGTATGGCAGACAGGTCTCACCTAAAAATGTCAGCGCAGCCTCGCAATCCAGAGCCAAGCCTTGAGTATAGCGAGGATTCGACCAGTGTCCTCTCTCGTGCAGTTTTCGTAGCCGAGCATCTTCGATGCGTTTCTCGAGCGTCGTCCCGATCTCCAGGCCCGCACGCTTCAGTACCGCGTTGAGCGCCGTTTTGAGGCTTCCTCTTAATCCGTCCGGGACGGCCTGATAGGGTAACTTCCTGGGTGTCAATGGCGATGTCTTTGCCATTACGAAGTGATTAGCCTCATAAGCCTTTGAGTGCCAGGCCTCAATCTGGCTGGCGCGAACTGCGCGATCCAATTGCCAATCTCACTTTTCCCTCGCAACAGAAGGAGGAGTGAGGCCAGCGCTAGAGGAAGCGCTGCGGCCCAGCGAACGACCGCGGGGAGGTACAAACTGAGGGAGAGAATCATTCCCACCCCGAGGCAAACCCAATAAAATGTCCGGCGAAAGAAGGATGGAATATCTCCTGTTCTTTTACAAAACTCTACTGTCAGAACGTAATAACTGATTTCGGAGAAAAAGAATGCCCAGACTAACCCCCAACCAAGATAACTCGGCACTACGAGCAGGGTCAGGACCACTAGCGCCAGTGACTTGAGCACCGCAAAACCAAACGAGATCCAGGTACGGTTTTTCGCCATCATCACCGTTATGAGAGGGGCTCCGATTGCGGCGATAGCCGTACTCGCGGCCAACGGCATGAAGAGCCGATAAGCCTGGCCATAGGCCTTTCCGTAAACAAGGAATAAGAGGTCGCTGAGAAACAACGTGAGAATCAGCAGCGGTATTGTTAGAAAAATGAGCGACGAGAATGCGTTCTCCACGAGCTGACGATATGCTCGAGGATCGCCAAGCGCCCCGCCTTCTTCTATCAACGCTGGCGTCATGGCAACCGAAATCACGCCGGGTAGTATCAAGATAAGCGCGCGGAGCCCGTTTGCGGTATTGAAAATTCCTAGTTGATCCTGACCGTTTGGTTGGTGGGCCAGAAAAGCAAAAGCGAAGGTTATTACCGGTGTCAAAGCAAATGCTCCAAGCCAAATTGGAGCCGAACACGTCAGAATAATCTTCAACCGACTAAAAGCGTTCCAGCCCGGCCAGGAGAAAATCGCGCCATCGATGAGACAAAGCTTGGTTGCTCCCCAAACTAGACACAACGTGGATCCCCCAACGTATGCCAACAAAGCTCCCTCGATGCCGTAGAATCCAAGCATGAGTACGAGGGCTGCTACCGCCATCGCCTGAAGAAGATTCATTATCGCAAATTCGCGAAAACGCTGGAGGCCAGAGAAGACTCCAATCAGCAGCGCAAAGATCAGATTGGTCCAAGCTAAACAAAGACATAAACTGACCATTGCATTAGTGGTCTCGGCAGGAAATATCCGGCTTACCCAAAGGCTACGACCTACCCACAACGCCACAAAGAGAACCGTTGCGAAGACTGTTGCACTCCAAACAATCACTGCTGCGAACTGCGCGCCTTGCTTTGTGTCTCTACGGTAATATTCGGCGACATACTTGTAGCTCGCGTCGCCAAGTCCGAGACCCGTTACCAATGAAAGAGTGATCGCCACTGATGTCGCCAGGGCAAACACGCCAAACGACGCTGGTCCCAACGAACGAGCAATCAACACCACGGTGAACAATTGGATCGGCTTAGAGAGGATCATTCCCGCAAAAACCCAACGGCTCGAATGGGAGATACTGGGTCGCTGGTTAGACGCAACAGTCGAAGGATCTTGCGGCGCTAAGGCGCCTACAGAAACATTCAGGTTGTCTAGAGCTTGCACGGTCACGTTACTAAATCGAGATTGATCGAGCGGTGTGCTCCGACGCGATCGTTGGTAAATGAAGGATTTATGAGACGGGCACGATCAGATCCGTTTCAGCGCTTAACCAGACGCAGCTCGTTCGGCGTCGTTTTCGGCGTCGCTCGAGTAGTGACGCCGGCCGTAGTAGCTCTGGTAGTAATAGTAATCGTGCGAATGAAGATTGATGTTGTTCAGGACCACACCAAAAATCTTAGCGCCAACATCCTGCAAAAGTTGACGCGAGCGTTTGACGATGTGGCGTGAGCTCTTGCCCCCGTGCACCACCAGCAACACTCCATCAACCATCGACGCTACCAGCACGCCATCAGTGAATGAACTAATCGGCGGAGAGTCAACGACCACGTGAGTGAAGTGTATTTGTAGCGTGATCAGCAGCCGCCGCATTTCGTCGGAACCGAGCAATTCAGCCGGGTTGGGCGGAATTGGTCCAGAGGTCAGGAGGTGAAGTCCGGTTGTAGGATCCGTTTCGATCATCGCCAGTACTTCAGTCTTGGAGACATCACTCGACAGAATCGAACTCAAACCTGCACGGTCGCTCAGCCCAAAGATTGAACGCAGGCGTGGCCGCCGCATGTCGGCGTCGATGATGAGCACGCTCGCTCCTGTTTGCGCGAGACTGATCGCTGTATTGACCGCAGTAGTTGTCTTGCCTTCTCCCGGCAAACTTGAGGTAACCAGAAGACTACGCGGCGCGCGGCCGGCAGTGGATAGCAATACGGACGTGCGCAAGTGTCGATAAGATTCGGCGAGTGGCGAACGGCTGTCCACGTTAATAAGCAGTTCAGGATTTGTGGTGGGATTGCCATTGCGCTTTTGGAGGGCACTCGACCTTCCGAGCATGCGCCGGCGGGTCCCACCACCAACCGACGGAATCACGGCCAGGGCGGGCAGATGGAGCAACTTCTCGACTTCGTCAGTCGAGTGAACCGTGTCGTCAAGGTATTCAAGGAACAGGGCGAACCCGATTCCCAGGCCCACGGAAAGAAATAAAGCAATCACTACTGTCCGCATACGATTTGGGCCAATTGGAGAGTCAGGCGTAATGGCGTAGTCGATGATGGAAATATTGTTTGGCTTTCCAGCCATGACGACGTCGTTTTCTTTAGATCGTTGCAACAGATTTGTCAGCAGCCCTTTGTTGGTTTCAATTTCCTGCTGGATGATTCGGTAGTTGATCGCAGCTTCATTCTGGGTCAGTGTTTCCGAACGCTGCTTTTCAAACGACTTGCGAAGTGCGTCCTCACGAGCCTGAGCCTGCCGAAAGTTGGTCTCGAGATTTGTCAGGATGGTCGCGCCTTTTCGCCCACGCATATCTTTGATCTGACGGTCGAGCTCGGCGATTTGTTCGTTCACTTCTTTCACTTCCGGCGCTTCTTCGGTTGCGTCTACGAGTAGTTGGGCACGCTTCTGACGCAAGTCGGCGAGTTTTGATTCCGCTTCGTTCACCTGTTTGGCGTCCATGTCTCCCAACGCCACGGCGGCGCCGGGGACTTTCGCCGCGTTGAAAGCAGCTTCGGCGGTTTTCCGTTCGTTTTCAGCCTCAAGCAGTTGCTTGTTCAGGCCAGCCAGGCGCTCGACCACGGTGTTTTGGTTTGCATCCAGGGAAATGATTTGGTTGTTCTTGGCGTAGTTAACCAGCCGCTCTTCGTCAGTGCGAATCTGTTGCTGTAACTCGGCAATGCGCTTTTGCAGAAAGTCGGCGGTACTGGTGTTTGTCTCAGTCTTTCGTTCGAGGTTAGAGAAGACGTAGGTCTCAGCAATTGCGTTGACGACCTTCGCGGCCACTTGAGGGTCGTTGTGGGTAAAATTGATGTCGATCAGCCGCGTCTCCTTGTAATAACCGCGCGTTTCCTTGACGGGCTCAACTTTCAAACCACCCAGAATGGCGCCCACAAACCGAGCCAACTGCTTGGCCTCAACCAGATCTTCCCGCGCGCTAGCCGGCGCCACGGTTGACCGCAACGGCAATTCATCCTGCTGTTTAGTTTTGGGATCTTGTTTCTCGTTATCTCCGAAACCAGCCATTCGCATGACCTGCTGCCAGGTAGAGCGCTTCTGCGACGCATCGCCCTTGAAGAAGTCGGGGTTATGTTCGAGATCGAGTGTCTTTACCACGCGTCGCAACAGTCCGGGGCTGGTGAGAATCTGAAGCTGGGTGTTGAAGTAAACCGGATCGTTGGCGGGACCAATGAAGTAAGGGGCCTTGCCAACCAGCGCCGCATTGTTTTCGAGATCAACCTGCACGCGCCCTTCGGCTTCGTAGATATCCGGCTTGCGGGCGACGTAGAGGATCGAAAGCATAGTTATCAGCATCACGATACTGATCACCAACCCCAGACGCTTTCGCACGGCGCGCCAGTAATCGAGGAGGTGCACCTCAGTTTCAGCGTTTGGATCGACGCCGTAATCGTAAGAGTGCGGGGGAAAAGCGGAGTCGTTGGGCCTCTCCATGGGCGCTGACTCGATCTCCCTTTTTGCAAGTTCACGAGATGGCTTCATAAGGATACCTGAGAGAGAAAATCGGACTTGGAACTTCGGATGTCGAAATCTACGATCCACGAAATCACACGAAATAACACCAACATTTTATTTCGTGTTGCTTAGTGTGATTTCGTGGATCGTATCGGGTCGCTTAAAACCTTGCTGACAAAACAAGGGGTAACAGTTACGGAATTACGCGAATAGGAAGTTGCGAGACACTCGAACCGGCGCCACCGAGCAAACTGCGTAAGAGCGCCTTGCCCGCGGATGTCTGCACCTCAATGATGTCGTTTGGCACGAGCGCTATGTCTTCGGCCTTTCTCTTCTCAATCGCTGAAAGGTCGACGATCATTTCCTTCTTCGTCTGACTTCCAGGTTCCTGTCGAACGACTCTAATCTTGTCCTTCTTGCTGTCTTGCCTGACTCCACCAGCCATCGCAATCGCCCGCGACAAAGTGATCGGTTCTTTCAACGGAATCGTCAGCGGCGTGTAGACGTTACCGACCACGTAAATCTGATCGGCTTCAGGCAGGGTGACAATGTCTCCAGGTTCAAGATACGGATTGGCCTTCGGATCGCCCTGAAGGGTTTCGCTCAACCTGTAACTGGAGAACGCCGGGCCAGGATCTTCTGTCCCGGCCTTTCGACAGACGGACGTCTGAGCGGAGTGAACAACGTTGATTGTTTGCCCGGCCTTCGGCGAAGGTCCCTTTGCATAAGTCAGCAGCTCGAGCAAACGAACACGACGCTGTAGTTCAAACCGACTCTGGTCGTTGACGGCTCCGATTATGGCGACTTGCCTTGAGTGATACCCCTTGATGAAAACATCTACCTGCGGGTTGCGATAGAACTTCAGGTACTTGTTGGCGATCTCTTTGGCCAACTCGCCTTCAGTTTGGCAAGCTGCCTGAATCTCCGTGTCGATTAGTGGCATTCGAATCATCCCGTTTCCCTCGACGCGCACTGCTTCGCGCGAAAGCTGTGGACGATTCAGGATTCGGATGTCCAGTATGTCACCAGGTCCGATGCGGTAACGATCGTCAGGATTTGTCGCGGCGGTCGGGCTCGGGACAGCAGCATGTGCGGAATTGCTGGGCTTAGTTTCGGGCTGCTGCGCAAACGCTGCTGTGAAAATGGTCAGGAGTGCGACGACCGGGACAAATGAATAGATTGATTTCTGGCGCATAATGCTAACTCCTAATACTGATCGATCAAGGTGGATTCAAGTTGGAGGTGCAACATGATGACTTGGCCCCGCTACGGGCGAAATGTTTATAGATCGGAGTTCTCTTGTTGGGGTCCGGAGCTCTAGGAGCGCAATGTGTTTTTCGTAACTGAGCTCGACACATTTCGCTCCTAAAGGAGCGAATGGTTATTGCTTGTTGAGACTATAAACATCACGCTCCTCTGGAGCTAACAACAAAAATCTGATGTTGCCTTTCCGACTTGAAATCCACTCACTTAAAATGACTCTTGGTTAGGGGCGAATCTGACCGTCGTCTCTGACGCTTCTCGTTTGTCGCTACATCCTGGCGGATAAACCTTTTCACTACTTGCCACCCAACCCTACTCGCCTCGAAAGCAACGCTTCCCGCATATGATTGGGGTTCGCCAAATTCAAAACCGTATTACTCAACAGCACCAACAGCTCTTCATGCTCACGACTAAAACTACCAGTCAACGGGTGGTCACTGGTCTTGACCACGATGCCTTCTCTCACCCACTGCCAGAACTGTGTTTGTGTGGTCCAGAATTGTTTACGGTCGCGGCAAATTATCAGGGCCGTCTTTTTCTTCTTCGCCTTCTTCTTTTTGTCCTTTTTGGTGTTCATATTTTTCTTGTCCTTGGCTCAGATACACTCATGCCCTTGCATGTACTTCGGACGTTTGAACGAAGTGGATCACACACAGTACCCCGTGGGGAAGCCTCTCTTGCGAGGCAGCATCAGGTTGTCAAAACCGAATTTCGGATTTCGGATTTCGGATTTCGGATTTCGCGAATTCGAAAACTCTAGTTGTCATCAACTATTCAATACCCGCAATCGAGAAATTCGAAATCCGAAATCCGAAATCCGAAATTCCCTCCTACATCAACAATCTCGATATCAACTCCGCTCTTCGCTTGACGCCAAATTTGATAAAGACGTGGCGCAAGTGGAACTTCACAGTTTGTTCACTAACATTCAGCCGGCTTCCGATCTGAGCGTTGGTCAGTCCTTCCACGCAGCAGAGCGCCACCTGGGCTTCTCGGCGACTTAAGCTTTCCTGTTCGACAACCCGATTAATGGCCCTTTCAAATGAGAAGCTGATGGTTCGGCTTCCAACGCTTTGAAGTCCGCGCTCGTTACGTCTGCCGATGACTTCTTCCGGCAGGTAAACGCGGTATCTAACTGCCGTTTCGCGAGCTGGATTTCCATTAACACGTCGCACACGCTCAATGCTTAACTTGGAAATCAAACCCTCGAGACCTCGCCGCACCGTACTCAGGCTGCGGATTCCGGACATACCTATCAGTTGACGAGCGGTCAATGGTTGAGGAGATTGACCGTTACCTTCAGCTGCGATCAGCATCGCAGCGTAGAGTCGTTGCTCGACCGACGTGTGACTCAAAGCCACCAAAGCCAGAGCCGGACTGGTGGCAGGTTCGCTCTTCTCGCCTAAAGGGTAGGTTTTTGAGTCCGCTAATCGGATGTTTTGGGTCTTTTGAGGGAACATTGTGATACTAGGGAAGACTACTGTGGCAGGTGAAACCCAAAGACTTCACTTGAGTATTGCCAAACTCAACAACAAGATTTTTGAAGCGACCGCGGGTTAAAAGGACGAAAGTATAGAACCCGCGCCGGGGTCTTCCGAATTAACAAATTTAGGCTTGAAACATCCGGCGAGTATGTGGACAAGAATGCGAATGCCGGATTCTCGACTGATTGACCGTGTGCGTTCCAGAGCCTAGTTCCATCGAATATTTCTGTCAAGTCAATTCGCTGAGAAGCGAAGAGGAGGAATTAGCCGCGGATTTTCGCGGATTAACGCGGATCTGAACAAGAAACAGAAGGGGCCACAGATAATCACGGATTGGCACAGATCAGAACGAACAAAGACAAGACCAGAATACGACACCAGAATACGGGACCGGCAGCCGACAGCTTTTCGGAATCCGTGTTTATCGGTGCCTATCTGTGGCTGCTTTCCGTTTCTTGTTCAGATCCGCGTTTATCCGCGAAAATCCGCGGCTGACTTGTCCGATGGGGGCTCACTTGAGGACTGCGGGTTCTAGGAGTGAGCTCTACTTGAGGACAGTATCAACCATCTCGCACCACAGATGGCCGATGGTGATATGGGCTTCCTGGACTCTGGACGTTCGTTTTGAGGGAACACTGACTGATACATCACACATCGAGGCGAGAGGTTCACCCGTTCCGCCGGTCATGGCGATGGTTCGGCAGTTAAGTTGGTGAGCAGTTTCCGCGGCCTTGAGTACATTTGGGGAGCCGCCACTGGTACTGAGCAGCACCACAACGTCGCCGTCCTGGGCAAGTGCGTGAATTTGCCGGGCAAACACTTCCTCGTAGCCGTAGTCGTTGCTGAGTGCGGTGAGGGCGGATGTGTCCGTGGTGAGAGCGATGGCTGGCCAGGCTCGTCTGTGAGTCTCATACCTGCCGACTAGCTCGGCCGCGATGTGCTGGGAATCGGCGGCACTACCACCATTGCCGCAAAGAAGAATCTTGTTTCCCTGTCTGAGTGAGGTGCAGATCAGTTTGCCGGCTTCCTCAATTTCACTAACTCTTGAATGGAGTAACTCCTGGATTGTTTGTAGATGTTCCTGAAGAGAACGCTCCAGAAGGGACGTTGCGGTCGAGGTCTCTGATGGGTGCGATTTGCTGCTCACTTTGAAGCTGACTACGCCAAATCAAGTAAAGTCCCCGAATCATCGCCGGAGTGAGATTGATGTTAACATCGCGTTTCGAAAAGTTGGGGGTGGAAATTACCATAGATTCTCCCGAGGTGAAACAGTGCGGCGGAAAGCCAGACCAAGGTATAAAGTCCAATCGGTCCTATAGGCCCTATCGTCACCATTGACGATTCATCGTTCACGGTTTAGGGTTCAACTTTCTCGACGCTCACGATGCCTACAGTTAACTCAACTCCAATGCTGCGGCAGTACCACGATTTGAAGCAGCAACATCCGGGAACGCTTCTCTTCTTCCGCCTCGGCGATTTTTACGAACTCTTCTTCGACGACGCCGTCGTCGGTTCTCGAGAGCTGCAAATCACGCTCACGGCGCGTAACAAAGAACGAGGTGATCCAATTCCGATGTGCGGAGTGCCTCATCATTCGGCTGCAAACTACATTGCCCGACTGGTCAGGCGCGGCTTTCGTGTCGCTATCTGCGAGCAAACCGAAGACGCCTCTAAAACCAAGAAGCTGGTACGCCGCGAAGTAGTTCGAATAGTCACTCCCGGTACGCCTATCGATCCCCAACTTCTCGAAGCCCGCGAATCTGTTTTTCTCGCCGCCGTTTGCGCCACCGGCGAAACAGTTGGTGCCGCTTTTCTCGACATCTCGACTGGCGAGTTTCGCGCTACTCAAGAGACCGGCCGACACGCCTGGGACAAGATCCGTGGCGATTTGGAATCGTATGCACCGCGCGAATTGCTATTCCCTGCCTCGTTGGCGCCTCTAATCAAGAGCGGGCTGTCAGGCAAACCTCAAACGGCTACCCTGCCGTTAGCCATCGGGTCCGATTCAAATAAAGTCCCTTCTGTCATAGATCAGTCGCAATCGGGCTTCGCTTCCTCAAACGAGCAGGCCCTGGGCGCCACATTGACCCCACTTGAGGACTGGCACTGGCAAATAGATGAGTGTGCAACATTGTTGCTCGATCAATTTGGCGCGCGTTCGCTTGAGGCCTATGGCATCGACCGCAAAGGCGAAGCAGTGCGAGCCGCTGGTGCCTGCCTACGCTATGCCCGCGAAACTCAGAGAGCTTCCGCCAATCACGTCACGGATCTGATGTATTTCGAGCCGCAGAACCACTTGATCCTCGACACTGTCACGGTTCGTAACCTTGAACTTGTCGAGTCGTTGGCTGGGAACAACGGCCGTTCACTCCTCAATGTGATCGATGAGACTGTCACGGGCATGGGGGCGCGACTATTGCGCTCGTGGATGTTGCGCCCGCCGATCAAACGCGGCGAAGTGGAAGCGCGGCACACTGCGGTCGAAAATCTCACCTCGTCTCACATCAAACGTGACAAGCTACGAGCTTTACTAGCCGAAGTTTCAGATCTGGAGCGACTAAACGGCAGAATCAGTCTCGGCTCAGCCACGCCGCGGGATTTGAAGGCTCTCCATCGCTCGCTCAATCAGATTCCAGATATTCGAGCGCTTCTGGCAGACTCACAGTCTTCCCTGCTGCAAGTTCTTTCTGAAAACACTGACGAACTTCCGCAAGTTCGCGCTCTGTTACTTAAAGCAATCAGCGATGAACCGCCTGCGAAGGTGACCGACGGCGATGCGATTCGTGAAGGTTACTCTCCCGAGCTGGATGAACTTCGCTCAATTAGCCGCAACGCGAAACAAACCATCGCCGCCCTGGAAGCCAGCGAGCGTAGCCGCAGCGGAATTGGCAACTTGCGCATTCGCTACAACGGCGTCTTTGGTTATTACATTGAAGTGTCGAGAAGCAACGCCTCTCGCGTTCCCGAAGATTACGAGCGCCGGCAGACGCTGGCGAATGCGGAGCGATACACGACGCCTGAGTTAAGAGATTGGGAAAAGAGAGTACTCGGCGCTGAGAAGCGAATCGTTCAGCTCGAAGTTGATTTGTTTACTGAAGTCTGTCGTCAGGTGGCTGCCGAATCGAAAGCGATTCAAGCAACAGCACGTGCCCTGTCAGCCATGGATGCGCTGGCCTCTTTGGCGGAAACCGCGGTGCGCCGTCGGTTTGTTCGCCCGGTGATGCACGACGGCGATGAGATTGAGATCGTTCAGGGTCGTCATCCTGTGATCGAAGTTTTTAGTGAAGGCCCGTTCATCCCCAACAGTCTCTACCTCAACAACTCGACGGATCGGTTGCTCATCATCACCGGGCCAAACATGGGCGGCAAGAGCACAGTCCTCCGGCAAACTGCGATTATCTGCCTCCTCGCTCAGATGGGCGGATTTGTTCCAGCCGAAAAAGCCCGCTTGCCTTTGCTCGATCGGATCTGGACACGCGTGGGGGCGTCAGATGATCTGACGCGGGGCCGGTCGACATTCATGGTTGAGATGACTGAGACGGCCGCCATCCTGCATAGTGCCACGCCGCGCTCTTTGGTTTTGCTCGATGAAATTGGCAGAGGTACGGCCACATTCGACGGACTTTCAATCGCCTGGGCCGTCGCTGAGTATCTCCACGACTCAGCGGAACACGCCGCCAAGACCCTCTTCGCCACCCACTATCACGAATTGACTGAGTTGGCCGAGAGATTGCCGGGAGCGCAGAACTATCAAATCACCGCCACCGAACGGGAAGGCGAAGTGGTTTTTCTTCACCGACTCGAACGCGGACGAGCCTCGAAATCATATGGAATCGAAGTGGCCCGCCTGGCCGGACTTCCACCCTCGGTGCTGGCGAACGCTCGTGAAGTGTTGGCCCGGTTGGAGCGTTATGAGTTGGACGTGTTTGCCGAAGAAGATCAGGTGACGGAGCAGAAGCAGCGGATGGAAGTTGCAGATGCACAAGCGGCAGCCGCAGTCGTTGGGGGCTCTGCTTCGGCGCCGCTCAGGTCTGGTGAAGAGATCTCCGACCAGTCAAGCGACGGTCTTTCAATCGCAGCCAAACGCGCCGGGCGCCGGAAACTTGCAGCGCAGACCTCACTATTTGATTTGGCTAATGAAAAGATCGTGGATGAGATTCGCGAGGTAGATCCCGAGAAGTTGTCGCCTGAAGAGGCGAAGGATCTGCTGCGCAAGCTCCGTGCCCAGGCTTTCTAGACGCAGTTTGGAAAACAAAGACGATCCACGAAATCACACGAAACACCACGAAAAGAATTCCTTCGTGTTGCTTCGTGTGATTTCGTGGATCGTCTTTGTCTCTTCCTCCAACGAATGCCTGTCTGATCCAGGGGCGACGCGCTCCGCTTCGCTACGCGCTTGCCCCTGGCTATTGCATTTCGCGCCCTTGGCGCTGAGGAAGTGTCACCGGGACATCGCTCACCTTGAACCAGTCGCCTTTTCCATCATTCGTTCGCAGCAGGCGAAGCAGCTCGTCAAACCTGAAAGGTCTCGCTCCGCGTCGACCGAAAACTGAAACCTGATTTCCGCTTTCGTCTGCTGCCCGGTCGCGATCCAGGCCTTTCGACACTCCCAACGCTTCGCCCTTAGTTTTGAAGGTGGCAATCAGCATGGGTCTCGGTCTGGGGCTGAACCCGGCATACTCCGGCATCGTCTCCGGTGAAGTAAGTTGCAGGATGCGCAAGCCGTTTTTGCCGTCTGCGACGTAGGCGAACAAGCTCGCATTTGTCATTGCGATTTTCACCTGGTGCACGTCGTTGAGCTTGCCATCAGCGTTGTACATTTGATCGAGTCGGGGCTTTTCAGCCTGCTCAACATCGACAATCGCAATGCCTTCTTTTCCGTTGGCGACATAGGCGAATGTCCGTGCGACGTAAACATCGTGAGCGTCGCCGAGTGGCACCAGGGAACCTTCCACCACTCGCGCTTGAGCCGGGGTCGTCACGTCAATAACTTTCAAGCCCTCGTCATCAACAACGAAGCCATACCGAAACTGGATCGCCACCGCTCGCGGGTTCTTGATCGCCGGCGCTTCCAACTGTCGAACCACTTTCGGATTCAGCGGATCGTCGATATGGACGATAACCAACCCTCGATCCGTCGTGAGGTAAGCATAGTTTCCAGCGATGGTGATGTTGTTTGCTCCGTCGAGCACACCTTCCGGATTGAAAGCCCCGCGCGGATACCTCGCTGGATCCAACACTCTCTTCAAATAGTTGTTCAGGGGATCGCCGTCGAGGAGTGTTCCGGCATTGACGAGGATGAGGCCCTCGTACCTGTCGGCTACATAGAGATACCCATAAAGAGGATGAATCGGTTGCTCTTCGTTGACCAATTGGGTTCGCTCAGCAGGACTCATCTTCGCGGCCGTTTCTGGATCTACCATCGTCCCGTCGGTCTTCAAACGCCATCGCGCGGGATCGGTGGCGAGAGTGGTTGGGGCGGCAACCGCGGTTGCATATTTGGTCTTTACCCAGAACTTCTGACCGAAGCGAGAGACAGGCGCCGTGACAATTCGCTCGGAGAATCCTTTCTGATCGATCTGGGCCACGTCGTAAACGCGCAGACCACCTTCTCCGGCAGCCACGTAGGCATACTCACCACGCAACTGAACCTGTAGCACTTTCGGATTGCCGACGTGCTCGTAGAACGTCTTCAGCTCGCGACCGCCGTCAACGAATCTGTCGTAATAAGTGGGAAAGGCAACTTTGTGTAATGTGCTGCCGAAGACCGCTTGAGGATCTTCGCGCTCAGTGGCCACGACCACTTCGAGGGCATGGTCGGCAGCTACATAGACGTAACGACCCATGAAGTTGACAAAATTTGTGCCCTGCAAAAGAACCTGGGCCAGCCAGGCGTTGTTGTCGTTCTTGTCCGAAATATGGCAGTCGCTGCAGCCCTTCGTTTCTGTGGTTCGGACCGTGTGGGGCACGTGGGTATTGAATGCCTGGCCGGCAAATCCTTCGGCCGAGGTTGTCTGCTGTTGTGAATAGATCCACTCGCGGTTTTGGTTTTGGGAGCTGACCAGTACCGCCGAGGACGATCTAACCGGAGCGATGCGATTGCCGGTAACCGTGCCATCGCGCCCCAGCATGAAAATATCGTCGCGCAAGACCTGAAAGTTATATTGGGTGAAGTTCCTGGTGTTGCCGCCTTCGTTGTGCCGATTAGGCATCTTTCGGTTCGCCTGCATCGTCAGGTGACAGCCAAAACAACTGGTCACCCAGGATGAATGGCAGGCGAAGCAGGTCATGTCGCCGTCGCGGTGGGCGAGTTGGTTTTGATCTGCGGGAACGTCGCCCCAGGTTGCGTTGTCTTTGCGGATCGTTTTGGCGTAACGCGACTTCTCGTTGTAATCCCGAGCGCCCGGCGTAACGGTATCCATCGTTTGCGAAACACGCCACCAACGACTGGGGACCACCATCGAGTTTTGAATGATGTCTCCAGTTTTCAGATCAACGTCAATTCCTTTTTCGTCCTTCTTCTTCTGGTCTCTGCGAAGTACCTGAAACGCTGAGACTCTTTCGCCGTCCGGGTTGCGAAACTGAATTCGTCGTAGATCCTGTCCGACCAACGGTTGGTTCTGAGCTTTGCGACGTTCGGCGGCCGCACCCGTCACGGTAACGGCGGCCGGGCCCGACGTAAACAGCTTCGCCTTCTCACGAATGGTGCCGTGGCAATCTTCACAAGTGATCTCAATTGCCGCACGGGGTTCGTTGTAAAGATTTCCGTCTCCATGAGCATCCTGCCGGAAGTGACAGTCGACGCAGTGCATCCCTTTCTCCAGGTGGATGTCGTTGAGGTGAACAGCTTTCTTGAACTTGTCGGGATCATTCGCCGAAACCACTCCACCGGCGGCATCCAGCAGATTACCTTTGCGATCTCGCTTGAAGACCTTGCGAAACAGCCAACCGTGACTGTGAAAATCACCAAACTGAGTGTTCTTGAGCAGATTGTTGAACTCGAACGTGCCGGTCCTTTCCAAAAAGCCCAGGTCAGACCACAAACCGCGCAAACTCGATCCTTCCGGATTTCGATTCAGTTTCTCCTGCTCTTCGTCCTGTGACGGATTGTGTTGCTTCTCGGGATACATCTTGTCGCCGTCGCTCTCATTGTCCCACCACGTCATCCCAAGGTAGGTGGCGACCATGTTCGTGCCAGGGTGCATGTGACACACCATGCACTGCGATGTCGGGATCTGAGTGGTGAACTGATGTTTGATGGGATGTCCCGATTCGTCCTTTGGGATATTTGTGTCGCCAGTCTTCGAACGTCCTGAGTTTCCTGCTTCATGATAAAAAGCGGAGTGCGATGGATCGCGGTCGTTGGCGTAGATCACGTGGCAGGCGGTGCAACCTGACGAACGAAAGTCTCCGGCATGATCGTTTGTGCCCAGGAAGTTCAGTGTGGGATCGAGAAGGCGTGTCTTCTGTAGTCCCAGAAACACTGGATCCGTGCGCTGATTCGAGCCGAATCCACGCGGACTCAAACCCTTGTCGGGTTTCCCCGGCTCTTCTTCCTTGTCCGGTAGTCCAACCTCGAGCCGTCGTTTGCCGCCGCGTTCGAACACGCGCAGCACGTTTCCGGGCTGGGCGATTTCCCAACGCGGGATCGGATCAAGAAACTCCAGCAGACCCCTGGTGCGCTTTTGGTCTTCGGTGGGCTGCGGTGTTTGTTGAAGACGCTGCGAAGCTCCCGATTCGCTGTAGCTTTCTCCGAAGCGCGCGTCTTTAACAGGAAAGCTCCCGTTGTTGTAAAGCGCCGCACCCCAAAGCATGGATCCATGAGTCATCATGCTGCGCGCGACGTTCTTCGTTTCCACCTCGTGACATCCCGCACCGGCGCAAGTCGTTCCCGCTACCCGAATGTCTCCGGGATTGATGAACCGGACATACTCCCAACTCTCACGGGTGAGGAGTGTGTTGCTTCGTTCCGGATTCGCGCCCGTGTATTTCCCGTCGCGCCGCCATTCAGCGGGGAAGCGAGGGCGGACGTGTGCTTCGTTCTTGACGCGGTCAATTTCCTTTGGATCTTCGCTGGTCTTTTGGGGCGCTGGGTTGCCGCCGTGGCAGCCGGTGCAAGTTAGGCCAACTGCGTCCTTGCCGTCTTTGAGTTTGTCCAGGGTTTCGGTCGCGCCGTATTTATGCATCGGCTCGATTTGGCCGTGACAGTTGACACAGCCTTCGAGTTTTGGAGTCTGAACCCCTGGAGGAGGTGCGGGAGAAACTTCAGCGACCAAGGAATAGTTCCTGGCCAGATCGGTTTTTGCTTCTGAGACCGTAATCGGAGTTTCGCTTGATAGAGAAATGATCGCGCAGGCAACAACACCGATGCACGCCAGCAATCCGAAGCGAGTTTGGGTGGATGAAAGAAGTTTCCCGCAAAGGCGCCAAGGCGCAAAGAGAAGTGAATCGACCCCGGCACTCCGCGGCCAAGTTAAATCAAACAGTTGGGTTTCAACCGTTGCGTCTTTCTCTTTGCGCCTTTGCGCCTTTGCGGGATACGTCTTTTCACTCATACGCGTCTCTAGAAGATCAACTTCAACTGCGTAAACAACGAGTAAAGTCGCTTGTTTGGACCAATCACATCGGGCTCGCAGAAATCCCCTACCCCCGGCGGACAGTTCCGCGACCGGTCCGTGAAGATGTCACGAAAACCACGCCCGGTCTGCAACGTGGAAGCGCCAAAGTTTATCTGCACGTTGTTGATTAGAAACGGTCGATAGGCGACACCCAAACTGTAATCGAGGCCGATGTCATGCCTTATGCGGTTCTGAAACAGGATGAACTCAAGCGGTTCGGTGCGATGAAACCGCAGGTAGCTAACATTGAACACCGCCTTGATTCGTTGGGTGACCTCGACGTCGACGCCGGCGTTGTAGATGAAGATTCCGGGATTAACGAAATTAGACTGACCCTGGATCTTGCTGCTGCGAAGACTAGGAAGAAGACTATTCGGCTGCACCAATCCGACACCGGTCTGAGTCAAACGAATTCCGCTGCGATTGAAAAAGGAAAACTGACCTCCGACGAAGTTCGGATCGTCCAGGATCGCATCGAAGCCCGTTCCCTTCTCATCGGTCGGGTTCTTGTCACCCTGGGCCCAGAAGAACGAACCTTTGAAACGTAAATAATCTTTGTCGATCGACGCTTCGACAGCCGCCATGTGCGACTTTACCCGCAAGGCTTTTCCGGCGATCGGATTTCGACTATCGCGACCAAACGCATAGTAATAAGAGTTAGTCAGATTTAACCTGCCCAAATGGCCGTCACCATTGATTCCGAGGTAACCGATTTTGAGCGCGTGGGGTCTGACATCGCCGATAAGCGATGGCCTTACCAGGAAACCGTTGCGGTCAAACTCGATGCTGCTGCGATCGTCGTTGTAATGAAGGTTGCCCTGGATCGTGTAGCCCCTGGTGATGAAATCCTGACGGAACAGATTGGCGATGTAAACGTTTTGGTGACGCGTGTCAAACCTGTTCAGACCGCTGTTCGTGTCTTTCTCGAGCATCGAGAAGTAGGCGAGGTTGAATTGGTAGCGATTGTTGTCAAAGGCCCCGAACAGTCTCGCGCCGAGGTTGTTGTCAGAAAAGATAAAGCCGCGAAAATCCGAAACGAATGGCTGAATGCCAACTCGCACGGAAACGAAGTCGTAATTTGCATTTATGTCCGCAAGCTTGACTTCGGCAAATGCTTCCTCCAGCGAGATGTGCGTGTCGGTGCGATTTGTGCCCCGGCGAACGTCGATGTTCACCACGCCGTTCTCGCGCGCGTTGAGGTAATTCGGAATACTGAACGTCGGTGAAATCTTGATGGCCCAGTCACGAGGCTTAAAGGTCGTGTCGCCGTGAAACAATTCGAAGCTGAGTTGCACGGTTTCGTTCGCGGCGAGTTGTTCGGGCTGCCCGAAGAACTCGGCGCTTATTGGTTCGTCAGTACTCACGTCAGACGATGTGGGTACTCTCCTAAGTTCGACAGTGGTAGTGCTGACGGCCGAGAGGACCATGAAGAGCTTGTTACCCTTGATCGGATAATCGCCTTTCAGCACGCTCTGATTGTAGGGATCCCACCATCGACCCCGCTTGAACGGTATGTCTCGTCCACGCGCGCCACGGTCTCCATATCGATCATACTCGGGAAAGCCAATACGCCAGCGATCGCGCGCCTCCCTTCGTTCAGGAGTTGTCTGCGGTTCGGAAGCGACAGTATCTTCGCCGGCGGCGCCGGTTGGTTTGTCTGTTCGTGAGGGCGGGATCTCAGCGGGTTTTAGAAGATCGGCTACGAAGTCGAGTGTTGTGTCTTTTCCAGGCTCAATGATCACGTTCTCGAGAATTTCACCGCGAGCAATCGCAAAGTCTCCATAATTCTTGTCAGTTTCAAACTTTGCCGCGTGTGGAGACGCGACGCTGACACGATACGCGCCAGCCGCAAGCTGTAACGAGTAGGTGCCGTCAGCGTTTGTCTTGACCCGTCTGGTGCGCGTGCTCACCTGGTTAGTGACGACTACCACGACGCCACCCACCGCTCCATTAGTAGGATTGCGTACGGTGCCGGTCAGACGCCCGCGAGTTTGAGCCGAGACACCAATGTACGCCCCGGCTACAAACACTAGCAAGAACAGGGCAGGTCTTAACCTGGGGGTTGAGTTTGTTCCTGGCATCAATGTCAGCGAATGTGGTCAGCGTGCAGCAAACAGTGCCGTTTCCTTAAGGGCATTTGCGGCGATTTTCGATTGCCAGGGATCAAAGTGCGGGTTGAGTTTGACCGCTCGTTGCAGGAAATCTGCCGCAGCCACCCGATCGCCGGCAGCCCGGGCAATCATTCCGGCATGATAGAAGAGCCGGGCGTCCTGCGTCTTTAAACGTAAGGCCTCCTTCATTGCTGACTGAGCCTTATCTATTTTGCCGGCTTTCAACGCTGCCCAGGCCAGCGCATCCGCGCCATAGACATCGCGCCGAGTTTCATATTCCTTGCTGGCAAGTTCGTAAGCTTTGTCCAGATTGCGATCGTGATTTACCCAAAACATAACCAGGTGGCGATTGTAGAGCGCCGCATGAAGCTTCGTCTGTTGACTCCAACGCTCGGCAGCATCGTATTGCCGTTCGGCTTCGTCTTCCCGGGCAGAGATCTTGAACAGGTCACCAAGGGCCACTGCATCCACCGGATCAGAATGTTTGCGTACTACCTTCTCGAGGGTTTCGATGGCGGCTGGCACATCGCCGCGGCCGGCACGCACAAGGGCGAGTGAAGCCAGGGCGTGAGGGTAGTCTGTGTAGGTATCCAAAGCCTTGCGATAGGCCTGTTCGGCTTGATCGTAGCGCCCGGTGGCAGCTTCCAGTTCTCCGATTTGCCAATGACACCAGGCAATGGTTTCGGCGGATGGTAACGAAGCCGCCCGGGCCTGATGTAGAGCCACCTCATATCTCTTTCGGGCTGTCCCGGTCTCCCCGCGCAGAAACGCGAGATGGGCCAGGCGGGCCTCAGTCGCGACTGACCCGCGGTCTAACTTCTCCATTGATGCATAAGCCGTAGTTGCGCCGTCGTAGTCTCCCAACTCGACAAGCGCGTCGCCCAGCAACTGAAAACCAAAACTGCTACGAGGCTCATACTCGGTCAGCTCTTTGGCATGGTCGCGAGCAGAAACGAAATTGTGCGTCTCGTATTCCGCATGGGCGAGCGCGCGCAGGCCTCCGAGATTTTGATCCGCAGGCAACACTCGGAGGGAGGCCTCGGCCGCGTGCAAAGCACGCTCGAGATAATTTACGTCGTCAGTTTCTCGATGAAGCTGGAGATAGTATGCGGAGAGCTTGTTGAGCGCGACTATGTCGTCGGCATCGTACTTCACACGTTCTTCCAGAAAACGCACTGCGGCCATGCTGCTCTCGCTTCCCTGTGCCAGTGGAGAAGAAGGTGATGCTTCCGCACGGTTGCTAGCGGGAGGGGCCTGTGGAGAAGTGGGCTTTCGCGTACACGCACTCAAAGCAATCAGGAGAGCCGAAAGAATCGCAACCGCGGCTGTTTTGAATGGCTGCTGTTTCATCAGACGTAGGCAATCCACTTCGTGTCGTCTCTCAGCTATCAACTCTTAAGATCAGGAACGATCCACGAAAACACACGAAACAACACTAAAAACAGTTTCGTGTTGGTTCGTGTAACTTCGTGGATCGCTTCCGTCGAGGCCTGAATGAGTTCCATCGTCAATTGCGCGTTGCGTCGTCAGTTGTGCCCGGCGGGCGCGGCTGATGCGACGGTGCCAGAAACGGAAAACTGGTCCGCAGCGGTACTTCGTTTCCATTCGCATTGTCGCCCAAAGGCTGCCGGTTGTTGATTAGAGTTAACAGAATATCGATCACATCATCGTGCAGCCTTCTCCCATTCGGAAACGAAGCTTGCGGATTAGCGCCCGTGTTTGGCACAGTAAGGTCCAGTCGCAGAATGTCCCCTCTCGTCACCGCAACACCAGCGAGAATACCGATACTGGTGGGGTCAGTTCGATAGAAGTTTTGCAGGGTATCGACGATCCCTGGCGCAAACCGTCCGGCAGCGTCGTCGACCGAATTCGCGGCGTTGTATGTATTCTTTAGATTAAACGGCACTAGAGCTACGTTCACTGCTGGCACGCCCTGGCGATCTACATTGACCCATCTGCCTGCTCCAGCCACTTCTCCAGTTCGCGTGTTGAAGAATTGCGGACTCCGCCTTTGGGTATCGCACGCCAACCCCAACTCATTGCCGGGCCCACGAATAAAAGAAAGAGGCATGCTTAAGGCGATAGCCATGGTGTTGTAGCCCGCAAACGTGTCGCGGCCACGACTGAAGACGCCGGGATTCGGAACGCCCGCCCTGATAGAGCCGTTGAAACGAGCGAACGCCGGAATGTCAAAAAAGAACGGGTCGTCCGTCAGACCGGCGAAAAAGATGACACCCGTTTGTGCATCGGTAGTAAGCACGGGTGTTGGCGCGACATCAGCGCTGTTGCTGGAGTTGGTCGAAGGCGCGGTGAAAGTCCTGCCGTTCGGTAAACTAATCGTAGCTATCTGTGCTTGCGGCACGCCGGCAGCGTTAGCAATGCGTGGCGAAAATCGAACATCAATGAATTTGTCGGGCTTCGCGTCGCCAGTGATCTCGAATTCAAAACGATAACGAAGCGCCGGGTCAAAGATGCCGAAGTTTGAGTTTTCCCCGGGCACGATGAAGCCGTGCACAGTCATAATGATGACCACCCGCGCGTTGTCGTTTGGGTCAAGGAACATGTAGGCATCGTTTAGGTCTGCGCCGAGATCATGCGCCGTGAAAGGCGCGTCGCCATGATCGGCAGCTCGAAGTTGGATTCCCGGTCCCAGGACCAGAGCAAATACAAAAACCAGAATCGGGACCATAGTCGCAGGCTTTGATTTTCCGTGAAGCATACCGGACCTCCTCTTAGACGTTCGAGCGCGGGTCAGTCTGATCAGTGCCTCTTCTCATTAGCACCGCGGCTTTAGCCCGGTGGGCTGATGTTGCGGCCGCCCTGGAAACCGTTTAAACGGTTTCCGGTCAGGTTCGTCTCATATCCACCGCGCTAAAGCGACGGTGCTAATGCAATCAATGACCAAGTGACAAATGTCAAATGACATATGCTGGATTCAACTTGGAAGCACAACTCTTTCAAAGAATTTAAGAGGCACCCCATTGCTTCAGAACCGAAAAGCGGTAGCGACCGGGCCGCAGCGCCTCTCAAGTTCCTGAATTTCAAACGTACGAAGCGTCTCAATTGAACCGAAGAGTTGAGCGGAGGCGCGGCGGCCCGGTCGCTACCGCTCCTCGGTTCTGATCCTTTCGCGCCACACTTTGGACGTCATGTTCCACATCCAGGTTGAATCCACCTATGACAAATGATTTGGTTTTGCTGACCTTTACCCATCTCAGCGTCCAAACCTCTTTCTGAACTCAAGTGACAGGATGAAAGCCTTAACCATCTCAGCCTGGACAAAGTTTCCGTTGAACTGGTTCAGCTTGTTGAGCCAGAAATTGAAACCATCGAAGTTGGAATCAGGCAAATCGTTCGGATTTCGCCGCAAGTAGCCGAAGTATTGCATCAACACAAAAGCGCGATTGAATTCTTGTTGTCTCAGCGTTGGATTCTCGCCCACGCGCCGGAGTGCCCGGGCGCGCGCAGCATTGTCAACTGTCGACGCCGCACCACCAAACTCATTGATGGCAGCAGCGCGTTCGGCGGCTGAGGGCACGACTCCGGCATTCGCAAAGAGCGCATCGACGAACTGTGCGGGCGACATCGTCGTGGGAAAAGCCGCGACAAAGCGAGCACGTAACACAAAGTCCGCCACAAACGCTTGCTTGTTGTTCTCTAAAACCTGCTCCCATCCGGCTTGCCCCACGATTAAGCCGGCGCCGATTTGTTGTGTATCAGGCAGCAAGTCCTCCAACCTGATCGGAACCGGGGCGCCTGGAAGGTTTCCGAAAGCAGATTTATGGATGCGGTACGCCAAAAATCCTGTTTCCTGAAACTCAATCGACAGGAAGAAAGCAGCTGAGACATTGATTCGCCGCACCTCGAGACAAGGCAAGTTACTGCCACAGCTCGTAATCTCGTTGGTCCAGAAATCAAGACCGGCCTGGTCTGGCACGCGACTCAGAAAATCCGAGTAATGTTGATTAGCAAAGAAGCGGGCGTTGTCGATCGGGTTCGCCGCCAGACGCGACGTGTCGTTGTCGACAATCGTTAATGTCGTGGTATTCAATGCGCCGACAAATGCGCCCGTCGGATTGCTAAGCGTGACCGCTAGAGTTTCATCAGTCTCAATCAAGACATCGTCCGCGATTATTACGGGAAGGTTCTTAGTCGTTTCACCTGGATTGAACTTCAGCGTCGCAAAACGGAAAGTGTAGTCTGAACGATTGGTCGCCGTGCCATTTCCAGTGACGACGTCGATAGTGGACGTGCCGCTGGTGTCTCCTGAGCGCACCACTGAAAGGTTTGTAAACCCGCTTGCTTCCCCGGCACTAAAGTCGATAGAACTAAACTGGACGACTGCGGCACCGGGTGGTGCCGGCGGGAAGACTATTCCATTCGGCTGGATCGCAGGTTGAACATCCGCCGCGTTATTGGTCGTCAAACGCGTGAGGCCGGTGCCGTCTGCGTTCATCAAATAGATCTCTAGATTGGTATCCCTACTCGTGGAGAATGCGATTCGTGAACCGTCGCCAAGTTGAGAGGGATCGATGTCTATTTCTGTGTTGTTGGTCAAACGAATCTGGTTCTGCCCATCGATTGTGACCGAGTAAAGCTCTTCGTTCTCGTCGCGGTTGCTCTCGAATGCGATTCTTTGGGAAGACCAGGACGGACTGACGTCATCTCCAACTGAGTTAGTCAGCCGAGCCACGTTTCCGCCCGCCGACCCCATCGTGAAAATTTCAAATTGGCTACCTTCCCGGTTACTCGAAAAAGCGATCATTAGTCCGTTAGGCGAAAACGAGAACGACGAATCGTCGGCCGGATGGCTCGTGAGATTTGTTTGATTGCTGCCGTCGGCGTTCATCAGATAAATCTCGTCGTTACCATCGCGATTGGTCACGAAGCCGATCTGCGATCCGTCGCGAGTCCACACCGGAGCCAAGTCACTTGCGGTCTCGTTTGTTAACCTGGTTTGCCCGGTCCCGTCGGCGTTCATGACGTAGATCTCAGCATTGCCATCTCGCGTGCTCACAAACGCCAGTTTTGATCCATCTGGAGACCAAGCCGGGTAGTAGTCTTCGCCGGAAGTTTCAGTAAGACGTGTTTGCCCGCCTCCATCCGTGTCCATTACATAGATCTCAAAGTCGCCATCGCGGTCGCTGGCAAACACAATCTTTCCAATTACCCTGACGACCGTCTCGGTTGTCGGTCCCTTTGTCGGAACTTGAGAGGCGCGTTGCCGGCGGTTTTGCAGGTTAGTTAGGCCTTGAGTGTTGGCCGCAACCGGGAGAAAAGAGGTCAACAGGACGAGGCTACTCGTTATGCCAGCAAGTGCCGTAACGATCGAGTTGCTCATACCCGTCCTTGCTCCATTCGCAGTTGTTGCTCGAGTAGCGCGAAACAGATCTGGTCTGGTTCCGCGACCATAATTTACGGGCATGGTGGAGTCAAGGGATTTTTCGAGATGTAAAGATTAGACTCTGGATCGCAAACTCAATCCAGGGACTGCGAGTAGTGCCCTAATTTGCCTTTGCGCCTTGAGCATTTTCTTTGCGTCTTTGCGCGAAATGTATTTGGTGTTGTTATCTTTCACGCAAGGCGCGAAGATAATACGTAAGGCGCAAAGAAATCTCGAACCTAGGACACTACGGACTGGAGAAATCGTATTGACTGAGCAAGGTTTAGTGATAAATTGGACGAACGTCTTGGGTATCTCGTCGTTTGCTAGGAGTCTGTCGGAATAATGTTTAAAGATTCGTGTTCAAAGAAAAGCCAGACGGATTATAGTGAGGGCTATGAGCAGAATCTACCTGAGCTACGATCCGGAGCAGAAGTTACTGTTG
>Ga0187892_10001511_pt1 | contig 52687 bp, 55 predicted proteins | sample MA1701073metaG_FD_139345 | JGI IMG/M metagenome (GOLD analysis project Ga0187892, IMG submission 139345) | Bio-ooze microbial communities from a basaltic lava cave in the Kipuka Kanohina Cave System on the Island of Hawaii, USA - MA170107-3 metaG ...
CGCAAGGGCAGCCTGCAGGTCGAGATGCTGGCGGCGGCGCGGCGCCACGGCATGGTGTCCTACCAGCTCGCGCCGCGCTTCGAGGACCTGCTGCGCGAGATCGCCGCGGGCAACCCGGTGGTGGTGCTGCAGAACGTCGGCTTCGTCGCGGGCTGGCACTACGCGGTCGCGGTCGGCTACGACTACCCGGGCGGCAGGCTGGTGCTGCGCTCGGGCATCAATGAGCGCGAGGTGCTGCCGTTCGCGGCGCACGAGGTCGTTTGGATGCGCAGCGGCTACTGGGCGATGGTCGCGCTGCCGCCCGACCGGATTCCCGCCACCGCCGAGGAGAAGACCTGGCTCTCGGCGGTCGCGGCGCTCGAGCGAGCCGACGCGCGCGCCGCGCGCGTCGCCTACCGCGCGTTCCTCGGCCGCTGGCCGGAAAACTTGAATGCGTACATCGGCCTTGCGAACACGCACCACGCGCTCGGCGAGCTCGCCGAGGCCGAGGCGGTGCTGCGCGAGGCGGCGCGCAGGGACCCCGCGTCGGTGGTGGTGCTCAACAACCTGGCGCAGACGCTGTCGGATCTCGGCCGGCACAAGGAAGCGCTTCCGATCATCGACCGCGCCGTCGCGGCGGGCGGCCCGTTCGCGGCCTCGGTGCAGAAAACCCGCGAAACGATCCTGGAGCGCCTAGGCCGCGAGGCTGGCGGGGTCGAGCGACTCAAGTAGCGGCGGCAGCGGGCAGGCGAGCGCCGCGCCGACCAGGCGCATGAGCTCGGCTTCCCCGACGCGGATCGTGCCGTCGAAGGTCACGGCGGCGAACAGGCCCTCGACCAGCAGTGCCTTCTGCGCCGGCGCGAGGGCGCGCAGCGCCTCGAGCGCGTCGAGCGCCGCCTGCAGCTTGATCTCGCCCGCCACCGGCACGACGGACACGCCCATTGCCGCCTCGGCGGCGCGCAGCGCGGCGGCGAGCGCCGCTTCGCGCCCGCCCTTCGCGTCGGCGCGCGTGCCCGCGTGGGCGACGAGCGACAGCACGGTCGCGGCTTCGGCTTTGAGCTCGCCGAGCTTGCGGTTGGCCGCCGGCGGCCTGGTCCGCGGCGCGAACTGCTCGCGCACCAGCGCCAGCACCACGAACTCGTGCAGCGAGACCCGGCGGTCGGCGTTGATCACCGCCTCGAGCGCCGCGAGCAGCTCCCGCCGCGCCGGCGGCGGCGCGGCCCTGGCCGCGGGCAGCGCGAGATCGATCAGCGCCAGGTGCAGCGCCGGGCCGACGCCACGCACGAGCGGCGCCGCTGCCCGCGCGCGCTCGGCGAGCGCGGCGCTCGGTACCGCGGCAAGCTGCCGGCTCACCGCGTCCTCGGGGCCGCCGAGGAGGAGCGCGACCATCACGGCGGGCGCGCGCTCGACGTCGTGCAGCGCTTCGCGCAGCGCCCCGGGAAGGCCGGCGAGCAGGCGCGCGGCGTAGTCGACCTTCGCCGCGTCGAGGCTGCCGACCAGGCCGACGCTCTGCGCCGCCGAGCGGCCCCAGGGCGCCGCCAGGTCGCTCGCGCGGCGCCCTTGCTTTTCGGAAACATCGGCCTCAGCCACCGGCGGCGGAGCGGCCGCGCGCTGCTCGCGGTAAGCCGAGCGCTGGAAGCGCGGGTGCACGCGGCTGATGCGCTCGTCGAGCGGCGGATGGGTGTCGAACAACGCGCCGAACCACACCTTGACCGCGGCGCCGAAGAACATGTGCGACATCTCCTCGGCGTAGCGGTTGGCGAGCAGCGCGCCCGCGCTCGAGGAGCGGATCTGGTCGAGCGCGCCCGCGATGCCGTCGGGGTTGCGCGTGAACTGCACGCTCGAGGCGTCGGCGAGGAACTCGCGCTGGCGCGACACCGCCGACTTGATCAGGCGCGCGAAGAACAGGCCCACGTAGCCGATCACCAGCAGCGCGAGGCCGGCGAGGATGATCGCGCCGCCCTCCTTCTTCGAGCCGCGCGCGCTGCGCATCACGAACTCGCCGATCGAGCCGATGAACACGATCCCGGCGAGCACCCCGATCATGCGCACGTTGAGCCGCATGTCGCCGTTCAGGATGTGGCTGAACTCGTGCGCCACCACGCCCTGCAGCTCGTCGCGCGTCAGCGTCTCGAGCGTGCCGCGCGTCACCGCCACGACCGCGCCCGAAGTGTCCCAGCCGGCGGCGAAGGCGTTGATGCCGCGCTCGCCGTCCATCACGTACACCTCGGGCACTCGCACGCCGGCGGCGATCGCCATCTCCTCCACCACGTTGCGCAGCCGCTGCTCGAGGAGATCCTTGGTGTCGGGTGAGACGCGGCGCGCGCCGATCATGCTCGCCACCGCCTCTCCGCCGCCGGAGAGCCGCGCGACGTTGAACAGGCTCACCGCGGCGATGACCAGCCCGGTCGCGGCCGCGCCGCCCAGCCAGACCTCGACCGGCACGGCCTTCACGTCGACCGCGTCGGTGCTCCACAGGTAGAGCGCCGCCAGCACCACGTCGACCGCGAGCACCACCGCCACCACCGCGAGGAGGAAGAGCGCCACCATGACCTTGGTGTTGCGCCGCGCCAGGGCCTGGTGCTCGAAGAAGGTCACGACTTGCGCAGCAGGCGCGGGTCGAGCGCCGCGATCGAGGGCGGCATCGGGCAGTCGAGCGCGGCGGCGACCGCGCGCAGCAGCTCGTGCTCGACCAGTTTCACGTTGGCGTCGGCCGCGATCAGCTCGGCGCACGCGGCGAGGAGCGGCTCCTTCTCCAGCGGCGCGAGCTGGCTCAGGCGCTCGAGCGCCTCCGAGACCTTCGCGAGCTGCAGCGAATCTCGCGGGGCCAGGGCGAGATTCGGCGCAACCTTGGCAAAAGCAGCTTCCGAATTCCCGGCATGAGCGAGGAGCGACAGGATCAGGGCGCATTCGGGCGCGAGCTCGTTGCGGCTCTGGAAGCGCACGCCGCCGGCGCGCTTCGACTTCGGCCCGAGGTTCCAGTCGAGGATCGTGTCGAGGACGAACTCGCCGAGACTGAGGCGCGAGTCGGCCTCGATCGCCGCGCGCATCGCGGCAAGGAACGCGCCGCGGCCAGCCTCGTCGAGCTCGGTGCGCAGCACCGGCAGCGCGAGCGCGACCAGCGGCAGGCGGTAGGCGCGGTCGAGCTGCGCGATCAGCGGCGCAAGCACCTCGCTCTTGCGCGCGAGCTCCTGCCGGCCGAGCGCCTCGAGCGCGCGCAGCTGGCGCCCGCGCGCGGTCGCCTCGCTGTCGATGATGCTGCCCACCATCACTGCCTGCGCCCCGGCGGCGTCGCCGAGCGCCTCGCGGATCGAGGCCGGCAGGTAGGCGAGCATTCCCGAGGCGTACTCGAGCGCCGCGCCGTCGGGCGTGCCGATCGAGGCGACCAGCGCCGCCGCCGCGGTGACCTTGGTCGGCACGATGGTCTTGGGGGCTTCCTGCTTTGGCTGTTCCTTCGGCTTCGGCTTTTCCGCAACGGGGCGCGGCCGGCGTTGCTGCTCGAAATAGAACTGCGGCGCGAGGTGCGGGTTGGCGCGCCGCATGCGCGTATCGGTCGCCGGATGCGTCGAGAACCAGGAGCGCAGCGCGTTCGGCGCGAACAGCATGTGGGCGAGCGAGTCGGCGTGCCAGTTCAGGATGCGCGAGCCGTGGTTGTGGATCTCGATGCGCGCGAGCGCGCCGCACAGCCCGTCGGCGTTGCGCGTGTACTGCACGGCGCAGGCGTCGGCGAGAAATTCGCGCTCGCGCGAGATCGCCGCCTGGAGGATGCGCGCCGCGACATAGCCCACCGAACCGATTGCGAACACCACCGCGCCGAGCGCGGCGAACGGCGGGTGCAGGAAGCTGCGGCCCTCGTCGGTGCCGTAGCCGGAGTAGAAGCGCATCATGAAGCGGCCGATCGCCGACATGAACACCAGGCCCTGCAGCGCGCACGCGGCGCGCAGGTTGAGGCGGATGTCGCCGTTCAGGATGTGGCTGAACTCGTGCGCGACTACTGCCTGGAGCTCGTCGCGCGACAGGCCGTCGAGCGCGCCCTGCGTCACCACCACGATCGCCTGGTTCGGCGAGCGCCCGGCGGCGAAGGCGTTTATGCCCTTCTCGCGGTTGAGGACGTAGACCGGCGGCGCGGCGAGCCCCGAGGCGATCGCCATCTCGTCGACCACGTTGACCAGGCGCCGCTCGGCGTCGATGCCGCTCGCGCGCGAAACTTTCCGGCCGGAGAGCATCAGCGCGAGCTCGCCCTCGCCGATCGAGAGCCGCGCCATGATCTCCAGGCTGCCGAGCGCGATGACGCCGAGAGTGATGCCCGACACCGTGGCGTAGAGCGCGCTCGAGGCGCGCTCGCCGGTCCACCAGACGTACGGCGGCACCACGGCGAGGTTGACCGCGGCGATGACCAGCGCGACCGCGACGACGTACAGCGCGAGGAGGCGCGCGGTCGCGCGCCGGGCGCGGTCCTGCTGCTCGAAGAACCCCAAGCTACGTGAACGAGACCTTCGGCGCCTTGCGCTCCTCGGCCGACTCGGTCGCCTGCAGGAGCTCGGCGGCGTCGAAGCGGAACAGGCCGGCGAAGATGTTGTCCGGGAAGGACTCGCGCTTGGTGTTGTACACCATCACCGAGTCGTTGAACGCCTGGCGCGCGAACGCCACCTTGTTCTCGGTGCTGCCGAGCTCCTCCTGCAGGCCGAGCACGTTCTGGTTGGCCTTGAGGTCGGGGTACTGCTCGAACACCACCATCAGGCGGCCGAGCGCGCCGCCGAGCGCGCCTTCGGCCTGCGACAGGCCGCGCATCGCCGCCGGGTCGCCCGGCGCGGCCGCCGCGGCCTGCGCGGCGCTCACCGCGGCGCCGCGCGCCTTGATCACCGCTTCGAGCGTATTGCGCTCGTGCGCCATGTAGCCCTTGACGGTCTCGACCAGGTTCGGGATCAGGTCGTAGCGCCGCTTGAGCTGCACGTCGATCTGCGAAAAGGCGTTCTTGAACCGGTTGCGCAGCGCCACCAGCCCGTTGTAGACCATGATCGCCCAGATGGCGACCACCGCGACGATGCCGAGTACGATCCACCCGCCAGTGCCCATGCGCCCCCCCGTGTGATGACGCCGCTACTATACCGCGTGCTGCGCGCGCAGCCGCACGAGCTCGCCGCGGTGGCCTGGGCGTTCGCGTACTTTTTCCTCCTCCTCTGCAGCTACTACATCCTGCGCCCGGTGCGCGATGCGCTGGCGGTCGAGGCCGGCACCGGCGCGCTGCAGTGGCTGTTCACCGCGACCTTCGTCGCGATGCTCGCGCTGGTGCCGCTGTTCGGCTGGCTGTGCGCGCGCCTGCCGCGCGCCCGGCTGCTTCCCGTCGTGTACGGGTTTTTCACGCTGAACCTGCTCATCTTCAGCGTCCACACGAGCCCGCTGGTGTTCTTCGTCTGGCTCAGCGTGTTCAACCTGTTCGTGGTGTCGGTGTTCTGGAGCTTCATGTCGGACGTGTTCGACACCGCGCAGGCGGCGCGGCTCTACGGCGCGATCGCCGCCGGCGGCAGCTGCGGCGCGATCGCCGGGCCGGTGCTCGCCGCCACTCTCTCGCTCGAGCTGGGGAACGCCGGGCTCCTGCTCCTGTCCGCCGCGCTCCTCGCCTGCACCATTCCGTGCATCGCCTTCCTCGCGCGCTGGTCGGGCGCCCACCCGCGCCGCGGCGACCCGCCGCCGGAGGCGCCGCTCGGCGGCTCGATCCTCGCCGGGGTGCGCGCCGCGCTGTCGTCGCCTTTTCTGCTCGCGATCTGCGGCTACCTGCTGTGCTACACCGCGCTTTCCACCGCGCTGTACTTCCAGCAGGTCGGCATCGTGCGCGAGGCGGCGCTCGAGCCCGCCGAGCGCACGCGGCTCTTCGCGACCGTGGACCTGGTGGTCAATTCCGCGACCCTGGTGCTGCAGCTGTTCGCGTTCTCGCGCCTCGCCGCGTGGCTCGGGCCGGGCTGGACGCTCGCGCTCATGCCGCTCTTGTCAATCGCGGGCTTCCTGTGGCTCGGCGCCACGCCGACGCTCGCCGCGCTCATCGCCTTCGGCGTGACGCGGCGCGTGGGCGAGTTCGCCGTCTCCAAGCCCGCGCGCGAGGCGCTGTTCACCGTGGTGCCGCGCGAGGAGCGCTACAAGGCGAAGAACTTCATCGACACCGTCGTGTACCGGGGCGGCGACGCGCTCTCGGGCTGGATTTTCGCGGGTCTTTCGGTGTTCTTCGCCGCGGGCCTGTCGGTGGCGTGGACCGCGGTCGCGTTCTGGCTCGGGGCTAGAATGAAATCATGGACCCGCGACGACGCGCGCTCCTCGCCGTCCTTGCAGCCGGGGCCGCGGTAAGACCGGCGCTCGCCCAGACCCGAATCATGACCAAGGCGATTCCCTCCACCGGCGAGCTGCTGCCCGTGATCGGCGTAGGCACCTGGCAGGTCTTCGACGTCGGAAACGATCCCGCCGCACGTGCGCCACTGCGCGAAGTCTTGAAGCTCCTGAACAAGAACGTTATCGATTCCTCGCCCATGTACGGGAGCTCGGAGACGGTCGCCGGCGATCTCATGGCCGAGCTCGGCCTGCGCGAGCGGCTCTTCGTCGCCACCAAGGTCTGGACCAGCGGCCGCGACGCCGGCGTAAAACAGATGGAGACCTCCTTCAAGCGCCTGCGCGTGCGGCAGGTGGATCTCATGCAGGTGCACAACCTCGAGGACGTGGAGACACATGCAAGAACCTTGAAGGAATGGAAGGAGAAGAAACGCGTGCGCTACATCGGCATCACGCACTACACCTCCTCCGCCTACGCCGAGGTCGAGCGCCATCTCAGGACCGGGCAGTACGATTTCCTGCAGATCAACTATTCGCTGGGCGAGCGCGAGTCCGAGCGCCGCCTGCTTCCGCTCGCCCGGGAACGAAAAGTCGCCGTCATTGCCAACCGCCCCTTCGCGCACGGCGCGCTGTTCCGGCAGGTGAAGGGCAAGGCGCTGCCGCCCTGGGCCGCGGAGCTCGGCGTCGCGAGCTGGGCGCAGTACTTCCTGAAATGGATCGTGTCGCACCCCGCGCTCACCTGCGCGATCCCGGGCACCGGCAACCCCGTGCACATGAAGGACAACCTCGGCGCCGGCCTGGGTACGGTTCCCAGTCAGGATCAAAGAAAAAAGATGACGTCGTATTTCGATGCCCTCGGCTGAAATCCGCCGCGAGATCGTCGAGCGCGTGCTGGCGCGCCGCGGGCGGCTGCATCTCTTCGACAAGCTCGACCCCAAGCGCAGCGCGCTGCTGGTGATCGACATGCAGAACGCCTTCGTCGCCGAGGGCGCGCCGATGGAAGTGCCGGCGGCGCGCGCCATCGTCGACCCGATCAACCGGCTCGCCGCCGAGCTGCGCCGGCGCGGCGTCGCGGTGATCTGGGTGCAGCACGAGAATGCCAGAGACGGCAAGGACTGGGCGGGCTTCTACGACGCCTTCATGGCGCCCGAGCGGCGCGCGGCGGCGGCCGCCGCGCTCGCCGCGGGCTCGGAGCTGCAGAAGCTCTATCAAGGGCTGAGGGTCGAGAACGCCGACCTGCGCGTCGCGAAGAACCGCTACAGCGCGCTGATCAAGGGGAACCTGGAGAAGGACCTCCGCGAGCGCGGCATCGATACGCTGCTCCTCGCCGGCACCAAGACCAACGTGTGCGTCGAGTGCACCGCGCGCGACGCGATGATGCTCGACTACAAGGTGGTGCTGCTCTCCGACTGCACCGCGGCGCTCTCGGACGACGAGCAGCGCGCGACGCTCGAGAACGTGATCCAGCAGTTCGGCGACGTGCTCGCCGCCGACGAGGCGCTCAAGCTCTTTGATCGGTCAACAGCGTAGCTTTGACGTTCTCGAACTGCAGCGCGCTCCCCGGCTCGGGCAACGCGTTTCCAGGCAGAAGTTACTTCTTCTTCTTGCCGTGTTGTGGCTTTCCTTTCCCGAACTGGTTTAACAGTGCTTGGTATTGTTCGTAGAAATCGATATGTTTCTGGGACGGGATGCGGAAAGAGAACTTTGTAGTGCCACCATGATTGGTAACGGCGAAGTCGCCTTGGCTGATTATGTCCATGCCAATCAGAATGTCTGCTCCGATAAATCTTCCCCGCGTGACTCTTACGCCAGCAAACGCGACATTGCCAGGCAGATGAATGTTGACTAGGAAGGCCTCTTCTGTCGTGGCACCGCCGACGCCGTGAACTTGAGCGATCCCGATCGGGACGAGGCCGCAAGCATCAATCACAGCCTGAGTAATGCAGCTGTTTGTCGCGCCGGTGTCCCAAATAGCGTCGTATTGAATTACTGGTGGAGCGGTGCCCCCAGACGCAGGATTAAAGGCCTGCGAAATCCCGCACTGATTCTTTAGTACGTTTAGAAGACCGCCGGCTGATCGTGTGGTAAACGCCGACCACTGCGGCGGTTGCGGCACCTAGGAGAAGACCACCCGCGAATGGAATGTCTGCTTGTACGCGCTGTCCCCTGGAGAGACAAACTGCACTAGAAAGGTCCCGGGCTTTAGGTCCTTCTTCTTTGCATCATCAATCGCGGCCAATTCGTCGTCATAGGCTCCAACCACATTGGAGTCCTTGATGACCACGAACTTTCCGTTGTACCGATCCACGAGCTCCTTCTGGTGCTCGAGGTAGTACTGAAATTCCTTTTTGAGCGGGCTATCCATGCCAATCCTCTAAGGTGAACATTCTAAGTCGTATTAGAGAGCACCAGCAAGACGCTGACATACCCTTACCTATTGATTCCGCAGAGCTTCCGTCGGGAACTGGCGACGAAATTCAGCGCCGATCGACGAAACGCGCGGCCTTGACGTTCGCCTCGAACTCCTTCGCCAGCGTGCCGGTCTCGAGCACCACGAGCTGGGGCGCGAGCTCGAACTTCTCCTTGATCTCCTCCGCCAGCTTCCCGGTCATGTTCCCGGCGTCGGTTCCCTTCCTGACCTCGATGCAGACCCGCAGGATGTCGTTGCCGCCCTCGTTCAGCGCCTCGGCGCGGAAGTCGCCGATCTCGAGGTGGCGGAACATGAAGTCCTCGAGGTCCTGGTGGCCGAGGTTGACGCCGCGGATCTTGAAGAAGCCCGCGGTGCGGTGCGCGTGCCGGATGCGCGGGAACACGGAGAACGGGCCTGCCTTTTTTCCCTCTCTTTCGTCGTCGGCTTCGTGGTAGGTGACGAGGTCGCCCGAGCTCCAGCGCAGGAACGGCGTGACGTTGTTGCTCCAGAGCGCGGTCACCACCAGCGTGCCGACCTCGCCCTCGCTCACCGGCTCGAGCGACTTGGGATCGAGCACCTCGATGCAGTACATGTCGGTCCAGATGCGGAAGCCCGCGCCGGGCTGGTCCTCGGCGCCCATCATGCCGGCCTCGGTCATGCCGAAGTTGTCGGTGAGCTTCGCGCCCCAGCTTCGCTCGATCTTGTCGCGCTTCGCCTGGGAGACGGGTTCCGCAGAAGTCATGATCCTCTTGACCGTGGTGAGCTCGAGGCCGCGACTTTCAGCCAAATTCGCAAGATGTAACGCATAGCTCGACATGCCGAGCCAGATCGTCGGCTTCAGGCGCTGGATCAGCTCGAGCTGCAGCGCGGAGGGCGTCGAGGTGCCCGCGCCCGCCCAGTTGACGGTGATGCCGCGCGAGACGGCGCAGCGCGCATAGATCTGGCCGACGGGGTGGATGCCCATGGGGAACGACACGTGCGCGCGGTCGCCGCGCTTCGCGCCGGCGCAGTCGAAGGTGCGCGCGAACGCTTCCAGACCGTATTCGATGTCGCGGAAACTGCGCGGATAGAAGAGCGGCTGGCCGGTCACCCCGCCCGAGCGCCAGTACTCGGCGATGCCGTCGTGGCTCGCGATGCAGAACTCGCCGTAGAACTGGGCGTCGCTCAGCGCGCGCAGCGTATCCTTGTCGAGGATCGGGATCTTGCGCCAGACCTCGGGGTCTTCGAGCTTCCCCAGGTCGAGGCGCGGCATGCGCTTCTTCCAGAAGGGCGAACGCAGCGCCTGCTCGACGGCGACGCGCTTGCGCTCGCGCTGGATGCCGATGATCTCGTCGCCGGACCTGGGAAGCGGCAGCGCCACCGGCCGATTCTGCCGTAAGTTAGGCGCAGCGGCGCCGACCAACGCACATGAAAACGCTCGGCTTCATCCTCCTCGCGCTCGCGCTCAGCGTCCAGGCGCAGAACAACGTCGACTCCTCCGGCCTCGCGCTGAAGGGCTACGACCCGGTCGCCTACTTCACCGAGAAGCGGCCCGTCCAGGGCAAGGCCGAGTTCACCGCCCGGCACGAAGGCGCCACCTACCGCTTTTCCAGCGCCGCCAACCGCGACGCGTTCGCGGCCGAGCCCGCGAAGTACGCGCCGCAATACGGCGGCTACTGCGCCTTCGGCATGGCCTCGGGCTACAAGGCGCCGATCGAGCCCGACGCCTGGACGGTGCGCGACGGCAAGCTCTACCTCAACTTCAGCCAGTCGGTGCGCAGCCGCTGGTCGACCAACATCCCGGGCCATGTGCTCAGGGCGGATGAGAACTGGCCGAAGCTGCGCTAGGGCCCGGCGAGGATCCTGACCATCCGCTCGAGCTCGCCGGACTCGCGCGCCGGCGCGCGCACCTGGGGCTCGCCGAGCAGGAAGGTATAGAAGGTCCGCGCGCGGGTGCGCGCCTCGGCGGCGCCGAAGCCGCCCTCCTCGAAGAAGCCCGCCAGCGCGCGTACGCGCCGGCGATCGACCTGCGCCACCGCGGCCGCGACCTTGCGGTCCTGGCGCGCCCAGGCGCGGATCGCCGGGTCGTAGCGGCCCATGCCCTTCTCCAGCACGTCCTCGGCGAGCGCGACCAGGCGCGCGCGCAGCGCCCCCTTGGCCTCGCCGCCGCGCATGCCCTGCAGGCGCTCGAACTCGGCGTCGGTCATCTCGCGCGACCAGAACTCGAGCAGCGCGTCGAGCAGCGCGCCGCGGTCGCGGAAGTGGTGGTAGAAGCTGCCCTTGGTGACGCCGACCTCGCCCGCGAGGCGCTCGACGCGCACCGCGCCGACGCCGCCCTTGCGCAGCGCCTCGAGGCCGGCGCGCAGCCATTGCGGTTTCACCCGCAAAGGCTACCATACGGTACCGTATGTCCCGCACGCTGCGCCGCGGTACGCCGCTGAGCTCCCCCTTGACCTCGAAAGAGGTCAAAAGGCGGGCCCTCGAGCTCGGCGCCGACCTGTGCGGAATCGCCTCGGCGGCGACGCTGAACGCCTTCCCGCCCGACCCGCGCTGGCCGCAGACGCCCGAGCGCATCTCGCGCTACGTGAAGAGCGTGATCGTCATCGTGCAGCGCATCCCGGCCGGCGCGTTCCGCTGCAAGGGCAACGTCCCGGTGCAGTACCTCGACATGCTGGTGCTGCGGCGCATGGACCGCATCGCGCTCAAGCTTGCGCAGGAGCTCGAGCGCCTCGGGCACCCCTCGTTCACGCTCGCGGCGCAGGAGACCGACTGGAACCTGAAGCGCGCGAGCTACGGCCAGCTCTCGACGCGCCACCTCGGGGTCGAGGCGGGCCTCGGCACGCTGGGGCTCGAGGTGAACATCCTCACGCCCGAGTTCGGGCCGCGCCTCTATCTCACCGGGATCCTCACCGAGCTCGAGCTCGAGGCCGACCAGCGCATGGAGGAACAGGTGTGCATCGGCGAGTCGTGCAGCCGCTGCCTGCATTCCTGCCCGCCCGACGCGGTGCGGCAATGGGGCCTCGACAAGGCCGGCTGCGCCACCGAGGCGCAGGAGTTCGGCTACATGACCATCACGAATTTCTTCAGCAAGTTCGTGGACATGGACAAGGCCCAGCGCGCCGCCGCCATACGTTCAAGAGACTTGTTTGGCTTCTGGCAGGGGCTGCTGCGCGTGGTGGGCTCGTTCGGCGATTGCCCGCGCTGCCTCGCGGTCTGCCCGGTGGGCAACGACTACCACGCGCACCTCGCCGACATCCAGAAGGTCATTCCCGAGAAGACTCCCGAGAAGGTGGCGAAGGCGGCGGCGTTCAAGCGCGCGCGCAAGGAAGGCGAGGCGCTGCCGGGCCTGTCGGAGTGGAACATCCGCTGGGTCGGCGAGAAGGGTTATCAGGGGATCGTCGCGCGGCAACTGCAGGAATTCAAGAAGCGCCAGAACCAATGAAGATCTTCAGGCGGCGGCTGACGGCGGAAGAGATCAAGGCAAAAGCGCGCGAGCTCGGGGCGGACCTCGTGGGTATCGCCGACGGGAAAAAGCTCGATACGCAGAAGATCACCGAGCACGACGGCGACCGGGTCATCGTGCTCGCGGTGCGCGTGCAGGCCGGGGGCTCGCGCATCCTGCCGTGGAACGACCGCAACAAGTACTACAACGACGAGCTCTCGCTCACCTTCCTCGAGGAGGTGTCGCTCGAGCTGGTGTACTGGCTGGAGGACGCGGGCTACCCGGCGATCATCGTGCCGCCGACCCACGTCGATCCCTGGCGCTACCACGGCGACCCGCAGAAGCACCGCGAGACGCTGCTTTCGCTGCCGCACGCCGCGGTCGAGGCCGGGCTCGGGACCCTGGGTTTGAATCTGCAGCTATTGACGCGGCAATATGGGCCGCGTGTGCTGCTCACGGCCGTCCTCTGCTCGGTGGACGTGGAATGCGACAAGCCGATGGCCGAGGCGCTTTGCCTGGGGCCCGAGTGCGGGCGCTGCCTCAAGGCCTGCCCGGGCGATGTGATCCGGCACTGGGATCGCGACTGGGAGGCCTGCGACCGCTACCGCTCGCCGCACGGCTTCGCGCAGCTCTCGGAGTACCTCGGGCGCGTGATCGACGCGCCCGGCACTACGGAGAAGAAGGCGATGCTGCGCTCGGAGGACAGCTTCAACCTGTGGCAGAGCATCCTGCGCGGCGCCGGCGTGATCACCGGCTGCCGGCGCTGCGCCGACGTGTGCCCGGTCGGCGCCGACTACGAGCCCATGCTCAAGGACGCCCTCGACGTCATTCCCGAGAACACGCCGCAGAAGGAGGCGCGCCTCGCGGCGATGGCCGCGGCCGAGCCCTCGGAGCCGTACCAGCGCCAGATCCACTGGATCGGTCGTAGAATTGCTTCGAGGAGGGACAAATCATGAGAATGATCTGGGCCGCGGCCGCCGCGGCATTCGCGGTCAATGCGCAGGCCGCCAACGAGCTGAAGATCGGCTACCTGTCGACGCTGTCCGGCCCCGCGGGCGCGATCGGCGTGGAAGTCCGCGACGGCTTCAACCTTGCCATCAAGATGGCGGGCAACAAGCTCGGCGGGCTGCCGACCGAGGTGATCTTCGCCGACGACACGCTGAACCCCGAGATGGGCAAGCAGCTCGCCGAGCGTCTGCTCAAGCGCGACCGCGTCAACCTGATGACCGGCGTCATCTTCTCCAACGTGATGCTCGCGGCGTGGCCCACCATCCAGGAAGGCAAAGTGTTCTACATCGCGCCCAACTCGACGCCCACGCGCATCACGGGCGAGGGCTGCAATCCGTACTTCGTGTCCGCGTCGTGGCCGAACGAGGGCCACCACGAGGCCGCCGGCCATTACGCCAAGTCCAAGGGCTACAAGAGCATGTACCTGATCGCGCCGAACTATCCCGCGGGCAAGGACGCGACCACGGGATTCAAGCGCGGCTTCGGCGGCGCCATTTCCGCCGAGGTGTACACGAAGCTGAACCAGCTCGACTACTCGGCCGAGCTCGCGCAGATCCGCGCCGCGAAGCCCGCGGCGCTGTACGCCTTCCTGCCCGGCGGCATGGGCATCAACTTCATCAAGCAGTTCGTCGCCGGGGGGCTTTCGGCCGAGGTGCCGCTCGTCGTGCCGGGGTTCGCCGCCGACCAGGACATCATCCGCGCCGTCGGCGAGCCGATGCTCGGCATCTTCGACACCTCCCACTGGGCGGTCGACCTCGACAACGACGCCAACCGCAAGTTCGTCGCCGCGTTCGAGAAGGAATACAAGCGCATCCCGTCGCTCTTCGCCGAGCAGGGCTACACCACGGCGCTGCTGATCGACGCCGCGGTGCGCAGCGCGAAGGGCAGGATCGAGGACGTGCCGGCCTTCCACAAGGCATTGATGGCCGCGCCCGGCCGGATGAAGTCGCCGCGCGGCGACTTCAAGATGGCGCACAACGGCACGCCGGTGCAGGACTACTACCTGCGCGTCGTCGCCAAGGACAGCCAGGGCCGCCTCGTCAACAAGAAGATCGGCACCGTGGTCAGCGGGCTCGGCGACTTCTGGGCCAAAGACTGCAAGATGAAGTAGCGATGTAAATTCGGGGACGGAGCCCTGACTCAGAGCCGGAGTTAGGGCTCCGTCCCCGATTCATGTCGACGATCCTTTTCCTCGAGCAAGCGCTGAATAGCCTGCAGTTCGGGCTGATGCTGTTCCTGCTCGCCGCCGGGCTGACCCTCGTGTTCGGCATCATGGACATGATCAACCTGGCGCACGGCTCGCTCTACATGATCGGCGCGTACCTGATGGCGGAGCTCGTGACGCAGACGGGCTCGTTCTGGGTCGCGCTGCCGCTCGCGCTCGTCGCCACCGCACTGGTTGGCGCCGCCCTGGAAGTCTCTCTCCTGAGAACGCTCTACGAGCGCGACCACCTCACGCAGGTGCTCGCCACCTTCGCGATCATCCTGATCGCGAACGAGGCGGTGCGCATGATCTGGGGCCCGCAGTCGATCATGCTGAACGCGCCCGCCGGGCTGACCGGGCCGGTGCAGCTGCCCGGCGGCATGCAGTACGCGTCGTACCGGCTGGCCATCATTGGCGTCGGGGTTCTTGTCGCCTTGGTTTTGTATTTCCTGGTCACAAAAACAAGAGTCGGCATGCTGGTCCGCGCCGGCGCATCCAACCGGGAGATGGCGGTGGCGATGGGCGTGAACATCCGGCGCCTGTTCACCGCGGTGTTCGCGCTCGGCGCGGCGCTGTGCGCGCTCGCCGGCGCGATGCTCGGGCCGATCCTCGCGGTGCAGGTCGGCATGGGCGAGAACATCCTGATCCTCGCCTTCGTGGTGATCGTGATCGGCGGCATCGGCTCGATCCGCGGCGCGTTCGTGGGCTCCCTGCTCGTGGGACTGGTGGACACCATGGGGCGCGCGCTGCTGCCGATCGCGTTCGCCAAGATGTTCCCGCCGCAGGTCGCCTCGAACCTCGGGCCGGCGCTGAGCTCGATCATGATCTACGTCCTGATGGCGGCGGTGCTGTTCCTGCGGCCGCAGGGGCTGTTCCCGGCCCGCGGATGAAAAAGATCGTCATCCTGGCGATCGTGGCGTGCGCGTTCCCGCTCGCCATGCACGCGCTCGACCAGGGCTTCTACATCAGCTTCGCCACCCGCGTGCTGATCTACGCCATGGCGGCGGCCAGCCTCAATCTCGTCCTGGGCTACGGCGGCATGGTGAGCTTCGGCCACGCCGCGTTCTTCGGCGCCGGCGCCTACATCGTCGGCATCCTCACCTTCGAGGGCGTGACGAGCGCGTGGCTCACCTGGCCGGCGGCGGTCGCGGTGGCGGCGCTCGCCGCGCTGGTGATCGGCGCGCTGTCGCTGCGCACGCGCGGCGTGTACTTCATCATGATCACGCTCGCGTTCGCGCAGATGATGTACTACATCTTCGTGTCGATGAAGGCCTACGGCGGCGACGACGGCCTGTCGCTGCCGCGGCGCTCGAGCCTCGGCTTCGGCGTCGACCTGCGCAACGACTTCGCTTGGTACTACGTGGTTTTGTTTTTATTGATGATCATTCTTTATCTGCTGCACCGCCTGGTGCACTCGCGCTTCGGCCGCGTGATCGAGGCGATCCGCGAGAACGAGACGCGCGCCGCGGCGATCGGCTACCCGGTGTACCGCTACCAGCTCGCGTGCTTCGTGATCTCCGGGGCGATCGCCGGCCTCGCCGGCGCGCTGATCGCCAACCAGACAAGCTACGTCAGCCCGGCGATCCTGCACTGGGTGCAGTCGGGGACGCTCATGATCATGGTGATCCTGGGCGGCGTCGGGCGCTTCTGGGGCGGCCCGGCCGGCGCCGCGGTGCTGCTCACGCTGGAAGAGGTTTTCTCGGGCAGCAAGCTCCTCGGCCCCTACGCGCTGCACTGGCAGCTGCCGGTCGGGGTGATCCTGCTCGCGGTCGTGCTGTTCGCCCCACGGGGAATTGCCGGTGCTTTCGCTAAGAGACCTCAGTAAGCGCTTCGGCGGAGTCGTGGCGGTCGACGGGGTCACCCTCGAGGTCGCCGCCGGCGAGGTGCACGCGCTCATCGGCCCGAACGGCGCCGGCAAGACCACGCTGATCGGCCAGATCTCGGGCAGCCTGCCCAGCGACGAGGGTCAGATCTTCTTTCTCGAAAACGAAATTACAAGGGCGAAACAGCACGAACGCGTATCCGCAGGCCTCGCCCGCAGCTACCAGATCACCAGCATCTTCAAGCGCTTCAGCGTGCTCGAGAACCTCGCGCTCGCGGTGCAGGCGCGCAGCGGCTCGAGCTTCTCGTTCTGGCGCCCGCTCGCGCAGGAGGCCGCGCTGTTTGACGAGGCTCGATCGATCGCCGACCAGGTCGGTCTTTCCCACAAGATTGCTTCTTCGGGTCTATCCCTCGCCCACGGCGAGCAGCGCGCGCTCGAGGTCGGCCTCGCGCTCGCCACGCGCCCGAAGCTCGTGCTGCTCGACGAGCCGATGGCCGGCATGGGGCCCGAGGACGCCAGGCGCACGATCGAGCTCATCGGCCGCATCCGCGCGCAGGTGACGGTGCTCCTCGTCGAGCACGACATGGACGCGGTGTTTCGCCTCGCCGACCGCATCTCGGTTATGGTCGCCGGCCGGCTGATCGCGACCGATTCTCCCGAGGAGATCAGGATGAACGAGGAAGTGCGCAAGGCCTACCTGGGGGACGAGCTTGCTGCTTAAGGTCGAAAACCTCGAAACTGCCTATGGCACGAGCCAGGTCCTCTTCGGCTTGAGCCTGGAGATCGAGGCCGGCGAAGCGGTCGCACTTCTCGGTCGCAACGGCATGGGGAAGACGACCACCGTGCGCTCGATCATGGGCTTGACCAAGCCTTTCAAGGGAAGCATTGCATTCCGCGGCGAGCGCATCGAACGGCTGGCGCCCGACCGCATCGCGCGCATGGGGATCGCGCTGGTGCCCGAGGGGCGGCAGATCTTCCCCAACCTGAGCGTGCGCGAGCACCTCGCGGCGTTCGCCGGGAACCGCTCCGGCGGCAGGGAGCCTTGGACTCCCGAGCGCGTTTTCGACCTGTTCCCCCGATTGAAGGAGCGTGAAAACAACATGGGCAATCAACTCTCCGGCGGCGAGCAGCAGATGCTCGCCATCGGCCGCGCGCTGGTCACCAATCCGCACCTGCTGATCCTGGACGAGGCGACCGAGGGGCTTGCGCCGCTGGTGCGCGAGGAGATCTGGAAATGCCTCGCGCGGCTGCGTGGCGCGGGCCAGACCATCCTCGTGATCGACAAGTACATCGAGCGCCTGGTGAAGCTCGCCGACCGCCACACCATCATCGAGCGCGGCCGCGTCGCGTGGCAGGGGGCGTCGGCGGCGCTCGACGCCGACCGCGGCCTGTGGCACCGCTACCTGGGGATATGACGTGGACAGCCGGGAGCTCGGCATCGTGCTGTTGCAGCAGCTGTTCGACGCAGACGAGCTGCACTACGGGCTGTGGGATGCCGGGCTGCCCCGCACGCCGGCCAATCTGCGGCTGGCGCAGCAGCGCTACGACGAATTCCTGCTTGAAGCGCTGGGCGGCATCGCGCCGCGGCCGGTGCGCGTGCTCGACGTGGGCTGCGGCACGGGCAAGCTGCTGGCGGACTTGCGCGCGCGCGGCTACGAGGCGGAAGGGGTCAGCCCGGCGCCCGTGCTCACGCGCCTCGCGCGCGAGCGCCTCGCGCGCGAGGCGCAGGCCGGGCCGCGCATCTTCGAGTGCCGCTTCGAGGACTTTCCGGCGGCCGAGCGTCCCCGGCACTACCACGCGCTGGTCTTCGCCGAGAGCTTCCACTACATCGCGGTGCCGGTCGCGCTCGAGCGCGCAGGCGCGATCCTGCAGCCCGGCGGGCACCTCGTGATCTGCGACTTCTTCAAGACCGCTGCGCACGGCGACGGCGGACCCGGCGACCGCACCTTCGGCGGCGGCCACCCCCTCGCCGGCTTCTACGAGACGCTCGCGCAGGCGCGCTTCAGCGTCGTGCGCAACGAGGACCTCACGGCGCGGATCGCGCCGACGCTGGAGCTGGTCGACGAAATCCTGATGCGCCGCGTCCTGCCCGCCTCGGTGACCGTGGCGCAGTACCTGTCCGAGCGCCACCCGTGGCTGTTCCGCGCGCTGCGGCTGCTGGGCCGCCGCAGGCTCGCCAGGCTGCGGCTCAAGTACTTCAGCGGCCATCGCACGCCCGAGACCTTCGCCCGCTACAAAAGCTACCGCCTGATCGTCTGCCGCGCCCCATGAACCTGCGCTGGCCGAAGTCGCGGGCCGAGGTCGAGCGCATCCAGCTAGCGAGAAGGCGCATCGCCCTCGAGCGCGCGCGGCAGTCGCCGTTCCTGAAGAAGCGCGTGCCCCGCGGATCCGTCGACGCCGTCTGGCGCAAGATCCCGCTCCTCACCAAGGAAGAGCTGCGCCAGATCCCGCCCGAGCGGTTCCACGACGAATTCTGCATCCAGCCGCGCACCCGGGTCGTCGAGTACTGGCGCTCGGGCGGCGCCACCGGGCGGCCGCTGTTCTACCCGCGCTCGGCCGAGGACATGGAGCACGGCCTGCGCGCCTTCGAGCGCGCCTGGGCGCTGATCGGCGCCACCGCCGACGACTGCGCGCACATCTCCTTCCCGCTCGGCGTGCACCCGGTGGCGCACCTCTACGCGCGCGCCGCGATCAACCACGGCATCGGCACCGTCTGGTGCGGCGCGGGCACCAACACCCCTTCGGAAGTCCAGCTCGAGCTGATCGACCACCTCAAGCCCACGGTCTGGCTCGGGATGGCGAGCTACGGGCTGCACCTCGCCAACCTCGCGGAAACGAAGTTCTTCGACCTGAAGGGGAGCAGCGTGAAAAAGCTGATCGTCGCCGCGGAGCCGCTTTCGCCGGTGAAGCGAAAGAAGCTCGAGGACGCCTGGGGCGCGGAGGTGTTCGACCACTTCGGCATGACCGAGGCGGCGTTCGTCGCCGGCGAAGGCGTCGGCCACCACGGCCTGCACGTGTGGGCCGACCAGTTCTACGTCGAGGTGGTGGACGAAAAGACCGGCGACGCGGTCCCCGACGGCGAGGTCGGCTCGCTCGTCGTCACGCCGCTCTGGAACAACACCATGACGCCGTTCCTGCGCTGGAGCTCGGGTGACCTGGTTTCCATGAAGAACCCCCGGGAATTTTCAGAGAAGCATCCCTGGTCGATATTCCCGCTGCTGCGGCACGAGCGGCGCACGGTCGGCTTCTTCAAGGTGCGCGGCGTCAACATCAACCACGCCGAGCTCGAGGACGCGCTGTTCCGCGACCCGCAGGTCGTCGATTTCCGCGCCGAGGCGGCGAACGAGGGCGACAACGACATCCTGCGGCTTTTCGTCGAGACCAGGGACCAGGACAAGTCGCGGGTCATGGAAACCGTCCACAGGATGTTTCAGATCACGCCGGAGGTCTGGCTGCTGCCGCGCGGCACGATCGCGCGCGAGTTCGAGGCCGCGGTCAAGCCGCCGCGCTTCGTCGACAAGCGCGGCTGAGGAGGATGCGATGAAAGCGCTTCTGCTGATGAGCTTCGCGCTGGCCGCGGCGGCGGCCCATGCGCAGGACAGCTACCCCTCGAAGACCGTGCGCCTGATCGCGGCCGCGGCGCCGGGCGGAAACCCCGACGTGCTGGCGCGGATGCTCGCGGCAAAGCTCACCGACGCCTTCGGCCGGGCGTTCGTGGTCGAGAACCTGCCCGGCGCCGGCGGCGTGGTGGCCGCCGAGCAGGTGGCGCGCGCGCCGGCCGACGGCCACACGCTGATGCTCGGCGACTCGGGCGCGCTCGCGATCAACGTGGCGCTCAACCCCAGGCTCACCTACCACCCGCTCAAGGATTTCACGCTGATCAGCGCGCTGGTGTCCGTGCCTACGGTGCTGGTGACCAATCCGTCGCTTCCAGCCACGTCGTTGGAAGATTTCGTCAAAGAGGCAAAAGCAAGGCAGCTCGCCTACGGCTCGGCGGGCAACGGTTCGGTGCACCACCTCACCATGGCGGTGTTCCTCAGCCGGGCCGGCGCGCAGATGCTCCACGTCCCGTACAAGGGCGGCAGCGCGCTGGTGGCCGCAGTGCTCACGGGCGAGGTGCAGTCGGGCTGGTCGGGGATCCCGAACGTCGCCGGGCACATCCGCGCGGGCAAGCTGCGCGTGCTGTGCATCAGCACCGCCCGGCGCTCGGCCTCGCTGCCGGACGTGCCGACCGCGGCCGAGCTCGGCTATCCCGGCTTCGACATCGCCACCACCATCGGCCTGCAGGCGCCCGCGGGCCTGCCGCGCGAGATCGTCGCCCGGCTGCAGGCCGCGGTGGCGAAGGCGCTGCGCGAGCGCGAGGTCGCCGCGCGCATGGCGAACCTCGGCATGGAGCCGATGGAGAACGGCACCGAGCACTACGCGCGCTTCGTGCGGGAGGATCTCGAGCGCTACGCGGCCGCAGTCAAGGCCGCGGGCGTGAAGCATGACTGACTGCGGCATCTTCGACTGGGTCGAAGCGTCGCGGACGCTTCCTCCGTCTCAAATCTATGAACATAAGCTGGAGCTGGCCACCGCCGCCGACCGCGCCGGCTTCCACGGCTTCTTCATCGCCGAGCACCACGGCACGCCGCTCTCGATCGACGGCTCGCCGGCGGCGCTGCTGTCGGCGGTCTTCCAGCGCACGCGCCGCCTGCGCGCCGGTGCGCTCACCTTCTGCCTGCCGTGGTACCACCCGTACCGCTTCTACAGCGAGGTCTGCATGCTCGACCACCTGTCGAGCGGCCGGCTCGAGCTCGGGGTCGGGCGCGGCGTTTCGCCGATCGAATCTCGCATTTTTGGGTTGACAAGCGTTGAGCAGTCCAGGGAGCGATACCGCGAAACGCTGGAAACCTTCTTCGCCGCCTGCCAGGGCGACTTCATGAAGCTCCCCGGCACGGACGCGGAGCTGCACGTCAAGCCCTACCAGCGCCCGTACCCGCCGCTGTGGTTCCCGAGCTCGAGCAGGGAGTCGATCGAGTTCACCGCGCGCCACGGCTACCACACCGCGTTCATCGGGAAGCACGCCGACTGCAAGCCGATGTTCGAGCGCTACCGCGAGCTGTGGCGCGAGCACCGCAACGACCCCGGCCGCCACAACGCGCACGTCGCCGCGCCGTTTCTCGCGCGCACCCAGCACCTCGTGATCGCGGACACCGACGCCGAGGCCGAGAAGCTGGGGCTCAAGGCCTACGACACGTGGGCGGGCCACATCCACCACCTCACGCGCAAGATCGGGCGGCCCGACGTGCACAAGACCACGCCCTACGACGAGGACTCCGCGCAGCGGCTCATCGCCGGCTCGCCCAGGAGCGTGTTGCAGAAGCTGCAGGAGATGCTGCGCGCGACCGGCGCCAACTACCTGCTGTGCATCTTCTCCTTCGGCGGCCTTGCGGCCGAAGACGCCATGCGCTCGATCGAGCTGTTTTCTTCGGAGATTCTTCCGAAACTCAGAGCTTGAAAATGCGCATCGCGTTGCCGCCGCGCACCGCGTCGCGGCTTGCCGACGGCAGAGCGTCCACGCGCGCGAGGCAGCCCTTCATGTCGCCGATGTTGTGCGGGTAGTCCGAGCCGTAGAGGACGTTTTCGGCGCCGCCGACCTTGAGCGCGAGCTCGAGCGACTCCTGCTGGAATACGACGGAATCATAAAAAATCTTCTTCAGGTATGTCGTAGGCCGGGCGGAAATCTTCTCCCTGCAGGCCGGCATGTTGTCGAAGCAGATGTCGAGCCGTCCCGCCAGGTACGGCAGCGCGCCGCCGCCGTGCGCGGCGATGATCTTCAGGTCCGGGTAGCGGTCGAAGAAGCCGTCGAAGATCATGCGCGCGACCGCGAGCGAGGTGTCGAACATGAAGCCGACCGAGGCGATCAGGTTGTAGCGCATCACGTCGAGCTCGGCGCTGCCGGGCGGCGCGCTCGGGTGCACCAGCACCGGCAGGCCGCGTCGATCGATCTCGCGCCAGACGGGGTTGAATTTTTTCTCGGTTAAAGACAGACCATCAATATTGGCCAGGACCATCACGCCCACGGCACCGAGCTCGTCGCAAGCGCGCTTCAGCTCCGCGACCGCGAGCTTCGGATGCTGCCAGGGCAGCGAGCACATGAAGCGGATGCGCCCGGGGTGGCGCTTCTGCTGCGCCGTCATGTCGTCATTCATCATTTTTGCAGCTTGCAAACTTATCCGCGGCGAGCCCCAGTACACATTCGGGCTGGTCAGCGTGACGATCGCGATGTCGACGCCGGCGGCGTCCATCGCCGCGATGCGCAGCTCGTAGTCGAACATGCCGGGCATCAGGGTCATGAACGGCGCGCCGTCCTTGACGATGCCGGTCTGGCCGCCGGCGACCTTCCTTACCTTGTACCCGCCCCCGTGCTTCCTGAGGAGCTTCAGGAACTCCTCGTTGAGCATATGGGTGTGGACGTCGATTATCATTTGGGCCAGGAGGAGACGGTCATGCTCCAGGAACGAATTCCCGATCTTAGCAAGTGCGTCGAGCCCGACCGGGTGCGCCGGGAGGTGTACACCGACCCGCAGGTCTTCGCGCTCGAGATGCAGAAAATCCACGAGCGCGTCTGGATCTACTGCGGCCACGAGAGCCAGATCCCGAAGGCCGGCGACTACTACACCCTGCAGATCGGCCGCCAGCCGATGCTGATGGTGCGCGGCTCGGACGGCAAAATCAGCGTGCTCTACAACCGCTGCCCGCACCGCGGCAACATGATGTGCGGCGACCGGCACGGCAACGCCGGCGAGTTCTTCCGCTGCTCCTACCACGCCTGGACCTTCAAGCACGACGGCAAGCTGCGCTCGATTCCGATGGACTCGGCCTACGCCGGCACGCGCTTCGGCAAGGACAACCCGGACTGCAGCATGAAGCGCGCGGCGCGCGTCGAGAATTACCGGGGGTTTGTATTTGCAAGTCTCTCCCCCGAGGGAGTTTCGTTAAAGGAATTTCTTGGAGAAGCCATCGTGGCGTTCGACGACATGTGCGACCGCTCGCCCGAGGGCGAGGTCGAGGTCGTGCCGAACTGCTTCCGCGTCATCCAGCATTCCAACTGGAAGATCTTCCTCGAGAACCAGCTCGACGCGCTTCACCCCTCGGTGGTGCACCAGTCGACCGGGCGCGCCGCGCACGACATCGAGAAGAAGATCGCAAGCCAGACCGGAAGCACGCCGCTCTCGTACCACATGCTCTCCGCCTTCGCCACGGTCACCATCGACAAGTGGGACAACTTCCAGACCCTCAATTATCCGGGGGGCCACAGCGTGCTCACCGGCTACATGGGCCTGCGGCCGCAGGACCCGGACACGCTCGCCTACGACAAGATCATGATCAAGGCCTACGGCCAGAAGCGCTTCGAGGAGATCGCGGGCGTCAACATCCACCACGTGATCGTCTATCCGGGCCTCTCGGTGCAGTCGCCGCTGCAGCAGCTGCGCGCGATCCGGCCGCTCGGCGTCGACCGCACCCTCACCGAGATCTGGCACTTCCGGCTGAAGGGCGCGCCCGAGGCGATCTACCGCCGCTCGCTCGCCTACTACAACCTGGTGAACTCGCCCGCGACGCTGATCAACGCCGACGACCTGGAGAACTTCTGGAAGTGCCACCAGGGCCTCGCCGCCGACGCCGGCGACTGGGTGAGCTTCGGCCGCCATTTCGGACGCGACATCGAAAAGGACGGCCACGTCGAGAGCGGGCCGAACATGGGCACCTCGGAGGCGCCGATGCGCGGGCAGATGAAGGCCTGGGCGGAGTACATGCGTGCCTAAGGATGTACAGCATGAAGTAGAGCAATTCCTTTACCGGCAGGCGGACCTCCTCGACCGCAAGCAGTGGGAGGATTGGATCGGGCTGTTCACCGACGACGGCGTCTACTGGATGCCGCCCGAGCCCTCCTACACCACCTGGGAGGGCACGCCGTCGATCTTCGCCGAGGACAAGAACCTGATGCGCGTGCGCATGGGGCGCGTGCTGCATCCCGACGCCTGGTCGCAGCGCCCGCTGTGGGGTACGAACCATGTGGTTTCAAATGTTGTTCTTGAAAAGACCTCTCCTGATGGGGGCGTGATCGTTCGCTCGCGCTTCCACATGATGGAGCTCAGGCGCGACGACGTGCGGCACTTCGCAGGCTCGTACATGCACCAACTGAAAAAGACCAAAGAGGGCTACCGCATCAAGCTGCAGCGCGTCGACATGACCAACGCGCAGGCGGCCTACGACTACGTACTGCAGGTCTGGGTGTAGCCGAAAGTGGATTGACGGTAGAGGGAATACGCCCTGTCCGGCTCTGCATGGAAGTAAAGCGGGGCAAGGCGTTCGAATGGGCGTATAACAAGAACGCCATGGCCGAATCGTCTTCCGTGCTTCGTTCACGCAGCAACCGGTGGACGATCGAGCGCGTCGCCAGGCTCGCGCAGCGCGAGGTGACGCAGCTGCGCACGAATGCGGCGGGAATGGGCGATGCAGAGGTGGTCGCGCTTTGCGACAAGGTTCTGCAGCTCGAGCGCCCGGCCGATCTCGCCGCGAAAAGGGCACACGGCTCGAAGACGAAGGGTGTGCGGCTGGTGAGCCGGCGAAACGCGTTCGAGAGCAGAGGGGTGTTGCTGCCCGCGCTGTCGAGCTGGGGCGGGGTCCGGGCTTCCGACAGCACTGTCGTGCTCTCGATATGGAAGGACGACATCCAGAGCGAAAGCGGCGTTTGCAGCTACCTGCTCTGGGCGCCGAACCACAAGGGATCGCGGCCCTGGTCCGACAAGCCCGGCGGCCGCGAGCGGCTGGAGCATTGCCGTCAGGCCTGCGGGCGCAGCTTCGCCGAAGCGCTGCTGGTTTACGGGGAACGGCTCGATGGGCACATCCCCGAAGACCGGGCGAAGACGGTGTCGGGCGTCGATCCGGCGATCGTGCTGCAGGTCGAAGTCGTGCTGCGCGGGCGGGAGTACTGGGCGGTCTGGGGCGGCCGGAGGACCGGCGTCGCCGCGTCCCTTTGAAGCAAGTCGTCTACAGCGTCCGGACCTTTTTTTTCGCGCCCTCCTTCTTCCGCTGCTTTGCCTGCTGCCGCAGCTTCTTATGAATCTTCTGCCTGCGCCTGCGGTTGCGGAGATTGCGGGTGGTGTTTCTCATGGTGGTGTTCTCTCCGAGAATATCTGAGTGTAGCGAGAATTTGCCTGACATGGATAGCGCACACAATCGTATGCTCGATACGCCACATATGACGGGCGATACCGCCTACACCAGGACCTTCCGCCGCGCGATCGAGACGCTGGGCAACGCCGAGCGGCTCGCAGCCGCGCTCGGCGCTTCGGTCGCCGAGGTCGAAGCCTGGGCAGCCGGGCTCGCCATTCCGCCCACCAGCGTGTTCCTCCAGGCGATCGACATCGTCGCGGACAACGGCGTGATTCAGCGCCAATCGGCGAAATCCTGACTTCGGGAACATAATTTGGCGGGTATGGCCGCCGCCAAGGCCAGCCTGCTGATTGCCGTCCTCGCCGTCTGGCAGATCTCTCCGCTGCCAGAGTACGTTCTCAGCCCGTTCCAGATCCTCAAGCATTTCGCGGCAGCGCTCGCGTCGGCCGAGCTCTACGAGAACATCGGCGCGAGCCTGGCGCGCTCGGTCCCCGGCTTCGTGCTCGGCAGCTTCCTCGGCGCAGCGCTCGGCCTCGCCGCCGGCGTGGCGCGCTGGTTCGACCGGATGCTCTCCCCGGCGGTGTTCCTCACCTACCCGGTGCCGAAGATCGTGATGCTGCCGATCTTCATGATCTGGTTCGGCATCGGGGATCTCTCCAAGGTGCTGATCATCGCGCTCGCCTGCTTCTACCCGGTGTTCATCAACGCCTACTACGGCGTGCGTCAGACGCGCTCGATCCTGGTGTGGTCGGCGCTCAACATGGGGGCGACCCCGGCACAGATCTTCCGCCGCGTGGTGCTGCCGAGCGCCGCGCCGATGATCCTCGCCGGCCTGCGCGTGTCGCTCGCGCTCTCCTTCATCGTGATGTTCGCCGCCGAGATGATCAACGCGCGCTCCGGGCTCGGCCACATGATCCGCGTCGCCGAGAACTCGCTGCGCTTCGACCTGATGTACGTGTCGCTCCTCGCCATCGCGATCCTCGGCTACGCCGGCGACCGCCTGGTGCGTTTCGCGCACTCGCGGCTTCTCGCATGGCAGCAGCCCGCATGAAGGTTCTTGAAAAAATGCTCCCGCTGGTCCTGGTGGGGACGGTCCTTGTCATCTGGGAAGCGGCCGCGCGCAGCGGGCTGTGGAGCAGGCTGCTGTTCCCCTCGCTCGTGAATATCGTCCAGGAGCTCGGGCTGTTTTTCACGCGCAGCGCCTCGCTCATGGAGGCCTGGGTGTCGCTGCAGCGCGCGCTCGGCGGCTTCGCGCTCGCCGCCGTGGTCGGCATCCTGCTCGGGATGCTGATGGGGCGCTCGAAGCTTGTCGCCGGGCTGCTCGACCCGCTGTTCTCCGGCACCTACGCCGTGCCCAAGCTCGCCCTGTTCCCGATCTTCATCTTCGTGTTCGGCATCGGCAGCCTGTCGAAGGTGGCGCTGGTGTTCCTCGAGTGCCTCTACCCGATCGTCATCATGACCTACGCCGGCGCGCGCGACGTGAACCGCGCGTTCCTCTGGTCGGCGCAGAACATGGGCGCCTCGCGCGCCGCGATCCTGCGCCGCGTGGTGATCCCGGCGACCGCGCCGTTCATCTTCGCCGGCTTCCGCGTCGCGGTACCGGTGGCGATGATCGTGGTGGTGATCACCGAGATGGTCGCCTCGGCCGACGGCCTGGGCTACCTCGTGATCTATGCGATGTCGTCGCTGCGCACCGATCGCGTTCTCGCGCTGGTGGTGGTGATCGCCGCGCTCGGCTACCTGCTCGACAGAATGGTCGTACTCGCGCGCGACCGGTTGATATACTGGGAAAAGCTCGACACCTATTACGTCTGAGGGGGATGCCGTGAGAACAGTCCTGGGTCTATTCGCAGCCGTTTTCGCCCTGAATGCCGTCGCGCAAACCGGCCCCCTGATCCGCCTCGGCCGGGGCTTTGCCGCCGAGGAGCAGCTCTGGCTGATGAGCGCGCGCCCCGACCTCACGCCCAACCAGGGCAAGCGCTACCAGCTCAAGCAGATCCCCTTCCAGGCCAACCCCGAGCGCTTCCAGGCCTACCTCGCCGGCGAGCTCGACGCCGGCACCGCCCCGGGGATGGTGCTCCTCCCGGCGCGCGCGCAGGGCATGGACGTCAAGATCGTCGCCAGCGTGTGCATGGAAGCGGCCGGCAGCCAGTACTTCACCACCGTCTACATGGTCAAGGACGACAGCCCGATCAAGAGCATCAAGGACCTGAAGGGCGGCACCATCGGCGTGGTCGGCATCCGCACCGCGACCGACCTGTGGGCGCGCGCGGGCCTGATCAACGCCGGCCTCGTCCCCGACAAGGACACCAAGGTCGTGCCGATGGCCTTCCCCGTGATCGGCGACGCGGTGCGCACCGGCAAGGTGAGCGCCGGCACCTTTGTCGAGCCTTTCTACTCCTTCGAGATGGCCAAGGGCGGATTGAGAAAGCTGTTCACCGCGACCGAGGCCCTGGGCTACGACCACGAGCTGCTCGACATCTTCTTCAGCGAGAAATTCCTGAAAGCGCATCCCGACGCGGTGCGCGCCTTCCTCGCCGACTACGTCGCGGCCACCAAGTACTACTTGGCGAACATGGAACAGGCGAAGACCGACCTGCACAAGGCCGGCTTCGTGCGCACCGCGCTGCCCGTCTACCTCAAGACCAAGGACTGGAAGCGCGATCCCGACGCGCGCGTCGACGTCGAGAGCCTGAAGAAGCTCTCCGCCTTCATGCTCGAGAAGCTGCAGTGGCTGGAGAAACCGGTGAACGTCGACTCGATGGTGGATCTCAGCTACCTGCCGCGCTAGTCAACGCGCCGGCGACTGCGCCCGGCCCTTCCTTGCCGAGCGACTATCCGGGCTTCTGCATCAGCTCGAAAAAGTCCGCGGGCTGAGTCTCGTAGCGCGGCACGCCCTCCGGAAGCGCGAACCACGGCTGCGCGCTGCGCGTCCAGAGATGCGCTGCGGGCCGCAGCCAGGATGTGTCATAGACATTGAGCGAGGCCTCTCATTGGCCGGTCCCGCGAGACTCGCCGCGGATCAGGTCCCAGATGTGATTGCGGTACTCGTGGCACTGCGTCGACTTCTTGATCTCCAGGCTGCGCGGGCGCGGGAGGTCGATCTTCACTTCCTCGCGGATGCGCCCGGGGCGGGCGCTCAGGACGACCACGCGGTCGCCGAGGAACACGGCCTCCTCGATGTCGTGGGTGACGAAGACGATGGTCTTGCGGGTGCGCTCCCAGAGCTTGGTGACTTCCTCCTGCATGGTCTCGCGCGTCTGGGCGTCGAGCGCGCCGAAGGGCTCGTCCATCAGGAGCACCTTGGGGTCGAAGGCGAGCACGCGCGCGAGCGCGGCGCGCTGCTTCATGCCGCCGGAGATCTCGGCGGGATAGTGGTTGCGGAAGTCGGCGAGCCCCATGATGTCGAGGTATTGCCGGACCCGAGCCTCGATCTCGGAGCCGGGAAAGCTCTGCGCTTCCAGACCCCACGCGATGTTCCCTGCGACCGTCTTCCACGGGAACAGCGCGAACTCCTGGAACATCATGCCGCGGTCGGGGCCGGGGCCGTTCACCGCGTTGCCGTAGACGCGGATCGTGCCGCTGTCCGCCGGGATGAAGCCCCCCATGATGTGCAGGAAGGTGCTCTTGCCGCAGCCGCTCGGGCCGATGATGGTGATGAACTCGCCCTCGCGCGCGGCGAAGCGCTCGACCTCGAGCACCGGCATGTCGCGGCCGTCCTTGCGGTAGATCTTGGTGACGCCGCTCGCTTCGAGGGCCATGGCCATCAGCGCCGATCATAAGGCCGCCGCGGAATTTCCGGCCGCCGGGCGCGTTATGGAGATTGAACCCCGCACCAACCACCCGAGGAGGATTCCGATGCAAACGAAGATGAAAGCGACGCTGTGGGCCGCCGCCGGCCTGTCGACGCTGATCGCCGCCGGCTGCGCGAGCATGATGGGCTCGTCCGACATGACCTTCTTCATCACCAGCGCCGGGCCCGGCAGGGGCGCCGACCTGGGAGGGGTCGAGGGCGCGGACCGGCACTGCCAGTCGCTCGCCAGCGCGGCCGGCGCCGGCAGCCGCACCTGGCGGGCTTACCTGAGCACGCAGGGATCGACGATCAGCGATACCAAGGTCGTGCATGCCCGGGATCGCATCGGCGCGGGCCCCTGGCACAACGCCAAGGGAGTGCGGGTCGCGAGGGACCTGGCGGACCTGCACTCGGCGGCCAATATCACCAAGGAGACCGGGCTCGACGAGCGGGGCCGTCCCATCAACGACCGCACCATGAAGCCGAACAAGCACGACATCCTCACCGGCTCGCGCCCGGACGGCACCGCCTACGCCGCCGGCTACGACTACACGTGCGGCAACTGGACCAAGTCGGGAACCGACGGCTCGGCGATGGTCGGCCACCATGACCGCGCCGGCCCGATCGATCATCCGTGGGCGGTGTCCTGGAACTCCTCGCACCAGTCCCGCGGCTGCGGCCAGGACAACCTGCGCGGCACCGGGGGTGACGGCCTGTTCTACTGCTTCGCGGTGAAGTAGCGCCCCGGTCAGGCGAGCGCGCGCTCGACCCACTTCGCCGCGGCGAGGAGGCGGGCATCGGCGCGATCCGCGCCGTAGGGAAGCACGAGCTGAATGCCGAGCGGCATTCCGGCGGGGCCTTCGCCGGCCGGCACGGTGATGCAAGGACCGTGCAGCAGGGTCCATAGGCGGTTCATCGCCGTGTTGCCGGTGCTGTCGAGGCCGAGCGGCGCCTCGCCGGTCGCGCTCGGCGTGAGGATGGCGTCGGCATCGCCGCAAAGGTCCGCGAGCCTACCGCGGCAAGCGGCGGCATAGGCCAGGGCTTCTGCATACTTTGCATGGGGCATCGTCGCCCCGGCCTCGACACGCTCGAGCAGCATCGGACTGACGCGAGAGCGGTGGTGCGCGAACTCGTGCGCGAGGCCGCGCGCCATCTCGTAGACCAGGATGGTCGACGCGGCCGCGTCGAGCCGGTCGAAGGGCATTTCCTTCTCGACGATGCGTGCGCCCCTCCTGCCGAGCGTGCTCACGGCGTTCTCGAACGCATCCGCACCCTCGCGCGACATGTGATGCCAGTTGGGGGAGCGGCAGAGCGCGAGACGGGGCTTCTCGAGAGATCCCGCCAGATCGTTCCGCATGGCGCTTGCCGAAGCAAGGAGCGCGGCATCGGCGACGTTGCGCGCGATGACGCCGACGGTGTCGAGCGACTCCGCGCCCATCTTCATCCCGGAGCGGCTGATCATCCCGTAGCTCGGCTTGTAGCCGACCACGCCGCAGTAGGCGGCGGGGCGGATGGTCGAGCCGACGGTCTGCGTGCCGTAGGCGAAGCGCACCATGCCCGCGGCGACCGCGGCGGCGCTGCCGCTGGAGGAGCCGCCCGGGGTGCGGCGCGGGTCGCGCGGATGCACGGTGCGCGCGGGCACCATGGTCGCGAACTCGGTGGTGACGGTCTTGCCGATGACGACGGCACCAGCGGCGCGCGCCGCGGCGACGCAGGCGGCATCCCAGGCGGGGCGGTGGCCGGCGTAGATCGGGCTGCCGTAGGCGGTCGGCAGGTCCGCGGTGTCGAAGATGTCCTTCACGCCGAGCGGAATGCCGTGCAGCGGCCCGCGCACAGGTCCTGCGTCGAGCGCGCCCGCCTGCCGGCGCGCGAACCCGGCGTCGACCGCCTCCCAGGCGTGCAGCTCGCGCTCGCGCGCCTCGATCGCGGCGAGGCTCGCCTCGACCGCCTCGAGCGCGCTCGGCCGATGGGGTTTCATTAGAATCCGCATGATAGCCATGAGCGCGTTCGGACCCGAAAGACTCGCGATGCTGGTGCAGCCCGACCGGGTGCACCGCTCGGTCTACGCCGACCCGCAGATCTTCGACCTCGAGATCGAGCGCATCTTCGGCCGCGCGTGGCTGGTGCTCGGGCACGAAAGCCAGGTCAAGGCCGATGGCGACTACTTCACCACCCGAATGGGTCGTGAACCCGTAATTGTCGTCAGGGAATCCAAAGACAGGGTCAAAGTCCTGATCAACCGCTGCGCGCACCGCGGCGCGATGGTGTGCGCCGAAGGCCGCGGTAGCGTCGAGCGCTTCGTGTGCCCGTACCACGGCTGGAGCTACGACCGCGCCGGCGCACTGCAGGCAGTTCCCTTTTCCTCCGGATATGAAAAAGGCAAATTGCCGGCGGGGCTGAAGGCGGTGCCTCGCGTTGCGCTTTACAGGGGATTTGTCTTCGCCTCGCTCTCACCCCAGGGGGAAGACCTGGAAACATTCCTCGGCCCTGCCCGGGCATCGTTCGACGATTTCGTCGACCGCGCGCCCGGCGGCGAGCTCGAGGTGGCGGGCGGCGTGTTCAAGCACGCCTACAACGGCAACTGGAAGCTGATGCTCGAGAACCACCTCGACGGCGCGCATCCCGCCTGGGTGCACGCCTCGTCGGTGGCGGTGGCGCGCGGCGCGCCCGAGCCCGGCAAGCCGGGCGAGGAGCACTACTACGACATCGCGGTGCGCCAGATGCGGCAGAACGGCGCGCCCGACGCGGTATGGGAAGCGACCGGCATGTGGACCACGCCGCGCGGCCATGGCTACATGGGGGACTACCACGACGACAGCCGCCTGGTCGCCGGCCTGGGCAATCCCGTGTTCGACGAATATCGGGCGAAACTGGTCAGGGAGCACGGCCAGGAAAAGGCCGATCGCATCCTGCGCGTCACGCTGTGGAACACGATCGTCTACCCCAGCGCTTCGTTCATGAGCCAGTTCCGGCAGCTCCGGATCATCCATCCATTGGCGGTGGACCGCTCGGTGGTCTGCACCTATTCGTTCCGCATGAAGAATGCGCCGACGCGGATGTTCCGCGACACCATCGCGTTCGCCAACGTCGTCAACGGCACCGCGTCCTGGGTGCTGACCGACGACCTCGAGGTCTACGAGCGGCTGCAGCACGGCCTGTCGTCGGGCGCGGTCGACTGGGTGTACGTCGGCCGCGGCCACGGGCGCGACGTCGACGAGCCCGACGGCAGCCGCCGCGGCGGCACCGGCACCAGCGAGATCTTCATGCGCGCGCAGTTCGCCGCCTGGCTGCGCTACCTGTCGGAAAAATGAGGGAATGAACGTCGAGCAGTTCCTCTATCACGAAGCGCGGCTGCTCGACACGCAGCGCTACGAGGAATGGCTGGCGCTTTTCACCGATGATGCGACTTACTGGGTGCCCCTGGAGCAAAACCAGAAAGACCCGATCGAAACTTCTTCCATCATCCACGACGACCGCACGCTGCTCGAGCTGCGCGTGAAGCAGGCGCGGCACCCGCGCGCGCATGCGCGGCTGCCGCTCGCGAGGACGGTGCATCAGGTAGGGAACATCCAGATCGTCGAGAAAGACTCCGAAGTGCAGGTCAATTCGACCCTCCAGCTCGTCGAGTTCCGCAACGAGAAGCAGCGGCTCTACGGCGCGCTGGTCGAGCACCGCCTGCGCCGCGTGGACGGCGGCTTCAGGATCGCGCACAAGCGCGTGGACCTCGTGAACTCCGAAGGCGAGCTCGACGGCATCGCGATCCTGTTCTGAACGGCGAAAATCAGGGACAGACCACGTTTTTCATGAGCATCCGACAGGGCGTGGGCGGGGCGCGAGAAAAACGTGGTCTGTCCCTGATTTTCGAGGTGCCTTGACGAAAGTCTTTCTCGACTACGACCAGAAGGCGCTCGACGACCAGTACGAGCAGCGCGCCTGGGTGCCGCACGCCGACGAGATCATTCGTCGGTATGGCGAAAAAAGTGATCTTGTCAGGAAGAAAATAGGAGAACCACGCGTCGAGCCCTACGGCCCGAGCGCGCCCGAGACCCTGGATATCTATGGCAGCGGGCAGAAATGCCTGGTGTTCGTCCACGGCGGCGCCTGGAAGCGCCAGCGGAGCTGGGAAAACGCCTTCGCCGCGGAGCCGGTGGTGCAGGCCGGGGCAAGCTTCGTGGCGCTGAACTTCGCCCTGCTGCCGAGCGTCACCCTGCCTGAAATGGTGGCGCAGGTCTGCCGCGGAATCGAGTGGGTGATGACCAACCTGTCGCGCCACATCGTGCTCTGCGGCCACTCTTCGGGCGCGCACCTCGCGGCATGCGCCCTGGCGCGAAAGCCCTTCGTGAGAAAGGCGCTGCTGGTCTCGGGGATCTACGACCTCCTCCCGGTGCGCCTGAGCTCGCGCAACGACTATGTGCGGGTCGACGAGCGGCTCGAGCACGAGTATTCGCCGATCCGGCACATCGAGAGCATCAAGTGCCCCGTCACCGTCGCCTGGGCCGAGAAGGAGAGCGCCGAGTTCTACCGCCAGTCGAAGGAATTCGCCGAGCGGCTCGGCGCGCCGAAGCTGGTCGGCAAGGGCCTGAACCACTTCGAGATCGTCGAAACGCTGGCCGACCCGCGCTCGCCGCTCGGCCGCGCGGCGCTTAACATGCTGGCATGAAGGGAAACGCCACGGCGCGCAATGCGAAGCCGGTGGTGGTCGCCGGCGGCGGGATCGGCGGCCTCGCCGCGGCGCTGGCGCTCGCGCGCAAGGGCTGGCGTTCGGTGGTGCTCGAGCAGGCCCCCCAGTTCGGCGAGATCGGCGCCGGCATCCAGCTCGCGCCCAACGCCTGGCACGCGCTCGACGCGCTCGGCGTCGGCGCCCTGGTGAAGAAGGAAGCGGTGTTCGTCGAGCACATGCTGATGTTCGACGGGGTGAGCGGCGAAAAGGTGATCGACATCCCGCTCGACGCGCGCTTTGCCCGGCGCTTCGGCAACCCCTACGCGGTGACGCACCGCGCCGACATCCACGGCTCGCTGCTCGACGGCTGCAAGGCGCTGCCGGGGCTTATCGAGCTTCGCACCAGCACGCGGGTGACCGGGTTCGAGCAGGACGGCTCGTCCGTCAGGGTAAGCACGCAGAACGGCAGCATCGAAGGCACGGCGCTGGTCGCCGCGGACGGCGGACGCTCGGTGGTGCGCGAGAAGATCGTCGGCGACCCGCTGCCGCCGATCACCGGGCACATGTGCTACCGCGCGGTGCTGAACATCGAGGACGTGCCGAAGGAGCTTCGGCTGCCCGCGGCGACGCTGTGGGCCGCGCACAACGCGCACATCGTCCACTACCCGCTGCGCGGCTGGAAGCTCTTCAACCTGGTGGCGACGATCATCGGCAAGCACACGAGCGGCGGGCACAACGAGCTCGCCCTGCCCGACGAGGTCCTGCCCTTCTTCTCGCACTATTGCGACACGCCCCTGAAGCTCATGCGCACGCCGAAGGAGTTCCGGCGCTGGATGCTGCTGTACCGCCAGCCGGTGGACAGCTGGATCCAGGGGCGCGTCGCGCTGCTCGGCGACGCCGCGCACTTCATGCTGCAGTACATGGCCCAGGGCGCCGCGATGGCGATGGAGGACGCGGTTTGCCTGGGCGTGTGCGCGGACGCGGCCAACGGAAACTTCGAAAGAGCTTTTGTCGAGTACCAGAAGCACCGCATCGTCCGGGCCACGCGCGTGCAGATCTCGGCCAACCAGCTCGTCGGCATGATCTTCCACGTGCCCGACGGGCTGGAGCGCGAGGTGCGCAACGACATTTACCGGGGGCGGTCCGCCGAGCGCTATTACGACGCGCTCGAGTGGGTCTTCAGCGCCCCCGACTACGTGCGCGGCTTCAGGGGCTCGCGATCAGGTGCGGGCCGATCTCCGCGGCCGAGCGCGTCCCGCACAGCCGCATCGCGCGCTCGAGCTCGGTCGAAAGGATCTCGAGCGCGCGGCGCGCGCCCGGCTCCCCGCCCGCCATCGCGCCGAAGAGCGTCGCCCGCCCGGTAAGCACCGCGTGCGCACCGAGGGCGCGCGCCTTGAGGATGTCGACGCCGCGCCGCACGCCGCCGTCCAGCAGGACGGTCAGTTTGCTTCCGACGGCTCTGCTTATCTGGGGCAACGCATCCAATGTAGCGGCGGCACCGTCAAGCTGACGGCCTCCATGATTCGAGACCACCACGCCGTCGCAGCCGAGTGCGGCGGCGCGCTCGGCGTCGTCGGGCCGCTCCACGCCCTTGAGCAGCAGCTTGCGCGGCCACAGCTCGCGCAGGCGCTTCAGGTATTCCCAGTCCAGGCTCGCGTCCATCTCGCGCCCGACCGCGGTGGCGAGGTCGGTGCCGCGCGGCGTGCTGAACTGGTAGCCGTCGAAGTTCGCCAGCGCCGGCAGGCCGTGGCGCGCGATCTCGAGGAGCCACGCGGGCTTGAACAGCACGTCGCGCGAGTTCTTCCAGTTCGGCTTGAACGGGGTGACGAAGCCGTTCCTCGGGTCGCGCTCGCGCCCGCCCGACACCGGCAGGTCCACCGTGACGAGCAGCGCCTCGTAGCCCGAGCTCTGCGCGCGCGATACCAGCTTCTCGCGGAACTCGACGTCGCGCACGGTGTAGAGCTGGAACCAGAGCCGCCCGCCCACCTCGTCGGCGACGCGCTCGATCGTGTAGGCGGCGGGCGTGGCGAGCGTGAAGGGCACGCCGAAGGCCTTGGCGGCGCTCGCCAGCGCGAGCTCGGCGCCCCTGCGGCCGGCGCTGATGCCGCCGGTCGGCGCGATGGCGAGCGGCAGCGCCGAGGGTTTGCCCAGTACATCGACCGAAGTCTCTATTTTCGAAACATCGACCAGGACCCGCGGCAGGAGCCGCACGCGCTCGAAGGCGGCGCGGTTCTCGCGCAGCGTCACCTCGTCCTCGGCGCCCCCGTCGAAGAAGTCGAAGATCGCGCGCGGCAGCCGGCGTTTCGCCATCCGGCGCAGGTCCTCGATGTTCACCGCGTCGCGCAGGTGCATAATTGCGCCTCACTCTAAAGACCGCCATGAAACCGGGCAACAAGGTAAAGCGAATCGAGGGCGTGCTGTCCCCGGTCATCACCCCGTTCGGCAAGGACTATGCGCCCGACGCCGGGCGCTTCGTGCGCCACTGCCGCTGGCTGCTGAAGTCGGGCTGCGCCGGGCTCGCGATCTTCGGCACCAACAGCGAAGCGAACTCGATGTCGGTCGGCGAAAAGCGCAGGCTGCTCGAAGCGCTGCTCGCCGGCGGGGTCCCGGCCTCGGCGCTGATGCCGGGCACCGGGCATTGCGCGCTCAGCGACTCGATCGAGCTCACGCGCGCCGCGGTCGAGCTCGGCTGCGCCGGCGTGCTGATGCTGCCGCCCTTCTACTACAAAGGGGTCTCCGACGAGGGGCTGTACCGCAACTTCGCCGAGGTGATCGAGCGCGTCGGCGACGAGCGCCTGTCGCTTTACCTGTACCACATCCCGCCCGTAGCACAGGTTTCGATAACGCTGCCGCTGATTGAGCGATTGTTGAGCAAATACCCGGGCATCGTCTCCGGCGTGAAGGACTCTTCCGGCGACTGGTCCAACACCAAGGCGATGCTCGACAACTACGCGAAGAGCGGCTTCGACGTGTTCGCCGGCAGCGAGGTGTTCCTGCTCGACAACATGCGCCACGGCGGCAAGGGCTGCATCACCGCCACCGGCAACATCAACCCCGGGCCGATCGCCAACGTGTACAAGAACTGGCGCTCGGGCGAGGCCGACAAGCTGCAGGCCGGCATCACCGCGACGCGCAAGATCGTGCAGAAGCAGCCGATGATCCCGGCGCTGAAGAGCGCGGTGGCGCACTTCGGCAACGACCCGCAGTGGAAGACCTGCCGGCCGCCGCTGGTCGAGCTGACGTCCAGCCAGGAAGAAGAGCTCATCAGGGACCTGAAAGCCGCCGGCTTCTCGATGCCCGGGCTGGTCTGAAAAAAGGGGTCAGGACCCTTTTTTCGGAAAAGGGGTCGGACCTCTTCCTGCACGAGCCAGCAAGCGCTCGTCTCCGAACTCTGCCACGCAAGCGGCAAATGCATCTGTCGGGCCACGCCAGCGCAGATTGTCGACATCGGTGAAGAGGTTCGCATCGGTCCTGAGCGTCGCGAGCCTCTTGAAAAGAAGCGCCATCGCAAGACGGTCGCCGTCCAGCACTGCGGGGGGAAAGCTTTCGATCGCGCCGTACTGCCGGATGAGGCGCGCTGCGCCAACCTCGCCGATGCCGTCGATCCCGGGATAGCCGTCGGCGCTGTCGCCGACCAAAGCGAGGAAGTCCGGAATGCGCGCGGGCTCCACGCCGAACTTTTGCTGGACGGCTCCGGCATCGAGGATGGCGTTCGTCCTTCTGTGCATTTGCACGACGCGATCCCGTTCGACGCATTGCGCCAGATCCTTGTCGGGTGTCCAGATGCAAACTTTCTCGACGCGCTCATCCGCGCCCGCGAGGCGTGCGGCGGAGGCGAGCGCGTCGTCCGCCTCGAGCTCGACCATCGGCCACACCACGACGCCCATGGCGGCGAGCGCGCGCTCGAGCGGATGGAACTGCGCAAAGAGCGCCGGCTCGATGCCTTCGCTCGTCTTGTAGCCCGGCCACAGATCGTTGCGAAAGGATTCGATCACATGGTCGGTGGCCACGCCGACGTGCGTCGCGCCCTTCTCCACCATCTGCAGGATAGTGTGCAGGACTCCGGCCACGGCACCGAACGGCAGGTCCTTGCCTTTGTTGAACCGTCGCTGGCCGTAGAAATGCCGGAAAAGCTCATATGTCCCGTCGATCAGGTGGACAACCATGTGGGTCAGTGCGGGGCTCCTGACCCCATTTCCGCGAAAAGGGTCCTGACCCCTTTTACGATCAGATCCTGTTCCGCTCGATCAGCTGGCGCGCGATGATGATGCGCTGCATCTCGTTGGTGCCCTCGCCGATGCACAGCAGCGGCGCGTCGCGGTAGAGGCGCTCGACCGCGAATTCCTTCGAGTAGCCGTAGCCGCCGTGGATGCGCATCGCCTCGTGCGCGTTCTCGAACGCGGCCTCGCTGGCGAAGTATTTCGCCATGCCGGCTTCCATGTCGCAGCGCTCGCCGCGGTCGTAGATCCGGGCCGCGTTCCTGAGCAGCAGCCGCGCCGCCTCGACGCGCGTCGCCATCTCGCCGAGCTTGAGCTGGATCGCCTGGTGCTCGCAGATCGGCTTGCCGAAAGTCGTGCGTTGTTGTGAATACTTCACCGCCTCGTCGAGCGCGGCCTTGGCGACGCCGACGCCGCGCGCGGCGACGTTGAGGCGCCCGAGCTCGAGCCCGCCCACGGCCTGGTGGAAGCCGCGGCCCTCCGCGCCGATCAGGTTCGCCGCCGGCAGCCGGTAGTCCTGGAACACCAGCTCGGCCGAGTCGATGCCTTTGTAGCCGAGCTTCTCGAGCTTGCGGCCGGCGCTGAAGCCCGGGCCCTTCTCGCACAGGAACATCGCCATGCCCTTGTGGCGCGGCTCGGCCTCGGGATCGGTCTTGGCGAGCACCGCGAAGCACGAGCCCTGGATGCCGTTCGAGATCCAGGTCTTGGTGCCGTTCAGGACGTAGTGCTCGCCCTCCTTGCGCGCGCGCATGCGGATCGCCTGCAGGTCGGTGCCGGCGTTCGGCTCGGTGAGCGCCAGGCCGCCGCGGATCTCGCCGCTGGCGAATTTGGGAAGGTAAGCACGTTTGAGCTTTTCCGATCCGTGTTTTTCGACCAGCAAAGCCATCATGAGATGGGAGTTGAAGATCCCGGTCAGCGACATCCACACTTCCGAGATGCGCGCGACGATGCGGGCGTAGAGCTCGGCCGGCAGGCCGAGGCCGCCGTACTCGGTGCCGATGGTGGCGCCGAACAGGCCGAGCTTCGTCATGCCCTCGACCAGCCCGGCCGGCCACACATCGTCGTGCTCGAGCCTTGCGACCTGCGGCGCGACCTCGCGCTCGAGCCAGCGGTCGATGGCCTGGAGAATCTCAGCTTCCATACGCCCGGAACCGGATCGTGGGGTCGCGCTTGATCTGCTCCACCAGCGCGACCTCCCACTCGAGGTATTCGCGCGCGTGCTTGAGGTAGTCCGCGCCGTGGTCGTAGGGCTTGTACCAGACGTCGTCGCGCGTGGTCGTGGCGCGCTCGACGCCGGACTCGGTCGGCCCGCGCCACGCGGCATTGCCGCCCTCGAGTACGGTTACTTCAGTAAACAGCGCAGCGGCCTCGGGCGCAGCGAGATGCGCGAGCACGCCGTCCTCGGAAGTAAGCACGAGCGAAGGGATGTCGCCGATGGCCGCTTTCGCTTCCGCGAGACGGGAACGGACTCCCCACCACGCGCCGGGGATGTGCGCCTTGTGGAAGCGCAGGCTGGTCGAAAGGTCGAGCACCGCCGCGCCCTGCGCAATCCCGGAGACCGTCTGCCACGGCGGGCTTCCCGGGATCCGCGGCTTGCGCGGCCCGGTCTCGGTGAGCTCGGCGTCCTCGAGCACGTGGACGTCGCTCCAGCCCATCTGGTTCAGCCACGACGCGGTCATGATCGCGCGTACCAGGTCCGGGTCGACCAGCACCACGCGCGCGTTTCTGACACCGACGTACTCGTCGGCCGCCTGCACCAGCTGGCCGCCCGGCGCGTGGCGCGAGCCGGCGACGTGCGAGCGCTCGAATTCCTCGCGCGTGCGCACGTCGAGGATGTACAGCGTGCGGGCAGGATCGTTTTTCCACCCGTGCTTCTGCTCCGTGGCGCAGAAACGCACCCCGAAGCGCTTCGCCACCCGTTCGGCTGCGGCGTGCGCCTTCTTCCTGCCCTCCGCGGAGGGCGGCGGCGCCACGCGATCCGACCCTCGCTCGCACGCGAAGCCGGCGAGCTCCCAGCCCATGGTGCCGTCCTTGAGCGCGACCACCGGGTTCGGGATGCCGGCGTTCCTCAGCGACTGGCAGCCGATGATGCTGCGCGTGCGGCCCGCGCAATTCACCACCACCAGCGTGTCGGGGCTGGGCGCGAGGTCGTGGATGCGGTAGGCGAGCTCGGCGCCGGGCACGTCGATGCCGTCCGGGATGTTCATGCGCTGGTATTCCTCGAACGGCCGCGAGTCGACGACCAGGACCTTCTTGAACTGCTGCAGGCGCTTGAGCTCGCCGGGGGTGATGCGCGGCGTGCCGTAGTGGTGCTCGACGAACTCGCCGAACGCCTTGGAGGGCACGTTGACGCCGCTGAAGAGCTCGAGGCCCGCGGCCTTCCAGCCCTCGCAGCCGCCCTCGAGGATCGAGACGTCGCTGTAATGAAGCTCTTTCAGCTTTCTCTCGGCTTTTTCGGCCAATCCCTCGTTTCCACCGTCGAGCAGGACGATGGGCACGCTTTTGCGCGGCACCAGGTCGGAAATCAGGAGCTCGAGGCGCGAGAGCGGCGCCGAGCAGGCGAAGAACGGGTGGCCGCGGTAGTGCACGCCCTGCTCGCGCACGTCGAGCAGGGCAAGCTCGTCGGGCGCGGCGAGCAGCTCGCTAACGCGCCTCGCGGATATCGCCATGCGCCGGGAACACTTTCCACGTTTTTTCAGCGGCCTGGTAGTACTCGCGCCTGTGCAGGTGGTCCAGCGCCAGGCCGTACATGTGGAAGTTGACGAGCGGCGCCTGGATGTGGATCGAGTGCAGGTCCTCGGGCAGGAAGCACACGCCGGTGCCCTGCTTCACCACGGTCTCGCCCTTCTGGCGCGGCGGCCCCTCGGCAGCCCGGTCGTAGAAGCGGTTCAGCTCCTCGCCCGTGACCCCGACGATCACCGCCCAGGTGGTGTGGTTGTGCGCGGGCGTGCTGTGGCCGCCGAGCGAGGCGTTGACGTAGAGCGCGAAGCGGTGGTCGTCGTCCTCGGCCACGCGGTACAGGCAGGACTTGAGCTTGCCGCCGGGCGCGGGCGGCGGGAAATCGGACGACGGGAACAATTCCGGGCGCGCCAGGCGAATCAGGCGCTGCTTGATCTTCTCGAGGCCCCCGCGGGTCACCCCGTCGCGCTTCTCGATTCTCCGGATGTCGGCGACTGCGGTCGCGATCTCACGTTTGCGGTCCATGGGAGTAAATTATGCCGCTTAGTCACAGGAGGAGGACTCATGGCACTCAAGGTAAGCAAAGCCGACGTATGGGCCGCCACCATCGACGACCGGCCGGGCGGGGCCGCCGAGAAGCTCGACACGCTCTCCCGGGCGGGCGCCAACCTCGAGATGCTGCTCGCGCGCCGCACCGCGGAGCAGCCCGGCAAGGGCGTCATGTTCGTGACCCCGCTCAAGGGCAAAGCCATGAAGGCGGCGCAGGAAGCCGGCATGGGCCAGCCCGGCACCATCCATTCGGTGCGCATCGAGGGGGGCGACAAGCCCGGGCTCGGCGCGAAGATCGCGCGCGCCCTCGGCGATGCCGGGATCAACTTCCGCGGGATGTCGGCGATCGCGATCGGAAGCAAGTTCGTCAGCTTCGTCGCGCTCGACAGCGCCGAGGACCAGGCGAGGGCCATCGCGGCCCTGAAGAAGCTCAAGGTCTAGCGCAAGCCGGGAAATTCGGGGACGGAGCCCTAACTCCGGCGACGCGAAGCTATCGGAGTTAGGGCTCCGTCCCCGATTTCTCTAGCGCACGCGGTAGATCTCTTCCTCGAAGGCGCCGCGGTAAACCAGGAGGCCGGCGCGGCGCTTCTCGAGGTGCGCGTTGAGCACCGCGCGCTGCGGGCCGCGCTCCCACAGCGCCTTGTAGACCTCGCGCGTGCTCTTGCCCTTGGCGGCGAAGGTGTCGCGCGTCTCCGACGTCGGCGGCCCGTAGCGGGCCTTGAGGAAGGTCATGAAGCGCTCGAGCTCCCGGGTGTCGAAGCGCATGTCGAACGCCTCCACCGTGCCCTTGCGCAGGTAGAACGTCACCTTGACCTCGACGCCGCCGAACATCACGCGCGAGTCGTCGCAGCGCCGGTCGGCGGCGCGGCTCTCCCATTCGAGCGGCTTGCAGTGCACGCTCGGCAGCGTCTGCCGGAGGTCCTTCTCGTGCGCGCCGAGCTCGAGGCCCTTGATGTCGTAGGCCGCGGCCGCCGGCAGCGCGAGCAGCAGGGAAAAGAGGGCCGGAGCAATTTTCGTCACGCGATCAGCCGCCCGCCGAGCATGGTGAGGCGCTCGGCCATGATCGAGAGGAACGCCTCGTTGAAGCGCGCGCGGCACGGCTCGGACAGGGTGTCGATGTCCTGCACGCGCAGGCGCATCGCCCAGCTCGGCTCCACCGCGGTCACCGTGGCGCTGCGCGGCCGGCCGTCGCGGCGTGCGTACGCCATCTCGCCGACGCATTCGCCCGGGCTCACCGCGTTCAGGAGCTTCCCCTTGCGCGTCACCTTGAGCAGCCCCGAGGCGATGATGTAGAAGTGCTCGTCGGCGCTGTCCTCGCGGATCAGCTCCTCGCCCGCGCGGTGGTGGCGCCACGCCGAGGGCCGCACCGCCTCCCACAGCTCGGCGTCGTTGAACCGCGCGAAGAACTTGAGCCGCCGCGAGGCGGCGAACTTCTCGGCGTCCGAGAGGCTCGCCGCGCCCGAGTCGAGCGCGAGCAGCTTCGCGAGCGCGCCGCCGAACTCGTCCCAGCTCTCGTAGCGGTCGGCGCGCGACTTCGCCATGGCGCGCGCCACGATCGCGTCGAGCTCGGCGGGCGTATCGGTGCGCCGCTCCGAGGGCAGCGGCGCCGGCACGTTCAGGATCTGGTCGATCAGCTCGAAGGTGTTGCCGGCGTCGAACGGCCGGTGGCCGGTGAGCAGGTGGTAGAGCACCGCGCCGAGCGAGTACATGTCGGTGCGGTAGTCGATCTCCTCGCCCTTCAGCTGCTCGGGCGACATGTACGCCGGCGAGCCCACGCCCGAGACCTGGGTGATCTCGCTGCGCGCGAGCTGCGCCGCGCCGAAGTCGGCGACCTTGATGTCGAACTCGCGGTTCACCATGATGTTCGCCGGCTTGATGTCGCGGTGCACGACGCCGACGCTGTTGGCGAACTCGAGCGCCTTGCTCGTCTTGTAGACCAGGCCGACGATGCGCTGCGGGTCGAGCACCGTGTCGCGGTGGCAAAAACGAAGAAGCGAAGCGCCGTCGATCAGCTCCATCACCAGATAGCGCACCGGCTCGGCGCCCGAGATGTCCTCGACGCCGGCGTCGAGGATGCTGACGATGTGCGGGTGGCGCAGCTTGCCCGCGAGCGCGGCCTCGTTCTGGAAGAAGCGCAGCTGGCGCCGCGCCGCCTCGGGATCCGAGGGGAGCTTTTTCATCACCTTGAGCGCCACGTCGCGCTGGCCGAAGGGGTCGGCGGCGAGGTACACCGAGCCGGTGGCGCCCTCGCCCAGCAGCCGCTTGATCTCGTACTTGCCGATGCGCTCGGGGGTCATGCCGTCGGCACATTCCGGGCGAAGCCGTCGAACAAGTCAAGCATCTGCTCGCGCCAGCGGCACAGCGGGTCCTCGGGGCCGAGCAGCTCCTGCGGGCTCATCACGCGCGCCCACTGGAATGGCGAGAACAGGATGTAGTCGGCGTACGCGGCGGCCGCGCCGCCCATGAACGCCTGGCGCTTGAGGGCCCCCTGCAGCGGCTCGAGCACCTTGCCGAGGCGCAGCAACGCCTCGTCGCGCTTCGCGCGCGATTCCTCGAGCGTCATGCGCAGCACCTTCTCCATCGTCTGCCGGAAGTAATCCTCGTCTTTCGCATGCACGCGCTCGTGGATGTCGGCGGCGATGACGTGCAGCATCGCCGGCACCAGCGCGCGGTCGACCCACGTGTTGAACGCCTGCGTCACGCCGCGCCCGATCTCGCCGCCGAACAGCGGCGGCGCGTCCTTGTAGCGGTTCTCGAGGTACTCGGCGATCTTCCAGGAGTCGCGCACCACGGTGTCCTTGTCCTTGATCACCGGCACCGTCTTGCCGCCGGAGAACTCGATCGCCTCCTTGTCGGACAGGCGCACCGGGATCGACTCGAAGTCCAGGCCCTTGTGCCTGAGCGCCATGCGCGCGCGCCAGGAGAACAGGCTGTAGCGCCTGCCCTTCTTTCCCTTCAGCTCGTACAGCGCAATCATCTCAATAGCTCGCGCAGGCGACCCCGCATCACTTTCTGCGTCGGCGTGAGCGGCATCACGTCGATCAGCTCGAGGCGCTCGGGCCACTTGAACTTGGCCACGCCGGCGCGGTCGAGCTCGCGCATTATCGCTTCCAGCGTCGCCGCCGCGGCGCCCGGCGCCGGCTGCACGAACACGCAGGCGCGCTCGCCCAGCACCGCGTCGGGATACGGCACGATCGCCGAGCGCGCCACCCCCGGCATGCGGTCGATCAGCGCCTCCAGGTCGAGCGGCGAGTACTTCACGCCGCCGCGGTTGATGATCTCCTTAACGCGCCCGGTGAAGCGCAGATGACCGCCGGCGCTCAAGTCTGCCGTGTCGCCGGTCTCGAACCAGCCGTCGGGCGTGAACGCCGCGCGCGTCGCCGCGGGATTTTTCAAATATTCACGGAACAGCGAGACCCCCCGCACCTGGAGCCGCTCGCCGACCACGCGCAGCTCGGTCCCCGGCGTGGCCGCGCCGGCCGTGCCGTGGCGCACCTCGGCCGGGTCGCGCGGCCGCGAGAACGATCCCGCCTGCAGCTCGGTCATGCCCCATAACTGTATGGTTTTACCCCTTGCGAGCTTGCGCTCCACCGCGGCCGCCAATTCCGGCGGCACCGGACTACCCGAGAGGCAGGCAAAGCGCACCGAGGAGAAATCGTGCCGCTCGAGCAGCCCGGCGTCCAGCAGCGGCTTGAAGTGCGCCGGGCCGGCGAATACGCAAGTGGCTTTGTGCCTTTCAATCGTCGATGCGAGATCACCCGGGGTAAACAAGGGAAGTAAAGACATCGCCGCGCCCGAGCACAGGCTCACGTGGTAGGCATAAAGGCCGTAGAGATGGGTCAGCGGGGCGGCCGAGAGCACGATTTCGTCCGCGCTCATCTCCAGCTCGGGCACCGACACGCGGGCGTTCTCGAGAAAGCCGCGCTGCGGGTGGGGCACGCCCTTCGGGTTGTCGGTCGTGCCCGAGGTGTAGAGCAGGAGATAGCGCTCGTCGGGCGAGCCTTCGCGCACGCGCTCGAGCGGGGCCGAATTTGCAAGAAACGCGAACGGCCGGGCTCGCGGCGGGGCATCGCCCAGCGCGACGACCTGCTCCAGGCCCTTCAGGGCAAGCGCCTCCGAAGCCGGACGTTCCTCCTTGAACTGGGACAGGCAGATGAACACTTTCGCTTCGGAATGCCCGAGCAGCGTGGCGAGCTCGGCGCGGCGGTATGGCATGTGCACCGGCTGCAGCGTCGCGCCGAGCGCACAGATCGCGGCGAAGCTCAGCAGGTACTCGGGAACGTTCGGCAGCTGCACCGCGACCACGTCGCCGCGCTTGACGCCCAGATCCGAGAGGCCCCGCGCCACGCACAAGGCCTTTTTCCTGAATTCCCGATTCGAGAATCGGCTGATGCCGAAAAGCAAAGCCGGCGCATCCGGCGCGTCACGCGCCCGGCGCTCGACGAGCTCCCACAGCGTCATCACGCCGCCTTCTTCACCGGCCCGTCCTTCACCTCGTGGCTCGCCGGGCGCGCCTTGAGGCGCAGGTCGACCTGCTCGGCGCGCTCGCGCGCCGCGCTGCGGAACGCCTGGTCGCGCCCGGTGAGGTATTGCGGCGGCCAGAACTGCGACAGGTGCTGGTACCAGGCCGAGGCCTGCAGGGTGAAGTAGGGATTGGCGAGGTGCGGCCGCGCCAGCGCGACCAGGTCGGCCTTGCCCGCGGCGAGCAGCGTGTTCACCTGGTCGGGCGTGGTCACCGCGCCGACGGTCATGGTCGCGATGCCGACCTCGTTGCGCACCCAGTCGGAGTACGGCGCCTGGTACATGCGGCCGTAGACCGGCTTCTGGTGCGGCACCGTCTGGCCGGTCGAGCAGTCGACCATGTCGCAGCCCGCCGCCTTCAGCATGCGCGTGAGCGTCATCAGGTCCTCGCCCGACAGTCCGCCCGGCGCCCAGTCGGTGGCCGAGACGCGCACCGACATCGGCTTCCTCTCCGGCCAGGTCTTCCTGCACGCATTCCAGACCTCGAGCGGGAAGCGCATCCGGTTCTCGATCGAGCCGCCGTACTCGTCCTTGCGCTGATTGGTGAGCGGCGAGATGAAGCTCGCAAGCAGGTAGCCGTGCGCCATGTGGATTTCCAGCATGTCGAACCCGGCCTGATCCGCGAATTTCGTGCTCTTCACGAAATCTGCGATGACTTTCTCCATATCGGCCCGCGTCATCTCGCGCGGCACCTGCGAGACGCCCTCGTAGTACGGGATCGGCGAAGCCGACATCACCGGCCAGTTGCCCGCCTCGAGCGGATGGTCCATGCGCTCCCAGCCGAGCTGGGTCGAGCCCTTGCGCCCGGAATGGCCGAGCTGCATGCAGAGCCTGGCTTTCGAATGGGTTTTACAGAACTGAACGATCCGCTTGAAGGCGTCCCTCTGCTCCTCGTTCCACAGCCCGGTGTCTCCCGGCGAGATGCGCGCCTCGGGCGACGGGCAGGTCATCTCCACGTACACCAGCCCCGCGCCGCCGATCGCGCGGCCGCCGAGGTGCACGAAATGCCAGTCGCCCGGCACGCCGTCGACCGCCGAGTACTGGTCCATCGGCGACACCACCACGCGGTTCTCCACCACCATGTCGCGCAGCCTGAACGGCGTGAACATGGGGACCGGGGGATTGTCGAGGTCGACCTGAAACCCCTCAGCCCGGACTTTCTGGGCAAACCACCGGTGGACCTGCCGCACGAACGCGGGATCGCGCAGCTCCAGGTTCTCCCAGGTGATCTGCTTGGAGCGCGACATCACGCCGAAGGCGAACTGCACCGGCTCCATGCCCCAGTAGCGCTTCATGTGCTCGAACCAGGCGAGCGACACGTTGGCCGCGTGCTGGGTCTTCTCGACCTCTTCGCGCCGGGCCGTGTCGTAGACGGTCAGGGCCTGCTTCACATCGGGATGTTTCTTGAAGGCTTCGAAAAGCGCGATCGCGTCTTCCATCGCCAGCTTGGTGCCCGAGCCGATGGAGAAATGCGCGGTCGCCTTGGCGTCGCCCACCAGCACCGCGTTGCCCCTCACCCAGGTCTTGTTGCTGATGTTGGGGAAGTTGCGCCACAGCGAGCGGTTGGCGATCAAGGGATGACCGTCGAGCTCCTCGGAAAAGATTTTTTCCAGAACAGGAATCATTTCCTGCTCGCTCAACTGGTCGAACTTGAAATTCTTCCAGGTGCCCTCGTCCATCTCGATCACCCAGGTCGAGCGGTCGGCCTCGTACTGGTAGCAGTGCGCGAGCAGGACGCCCTGCGGCGTCTCGCGGAAGAAGTACTTGAAGGCGTCGAGCGGCCGCGTCGAGCCGAGCCAGGTGAACTTGTTCGGGCGCAGGTCGAGGCTCGGCTGGAAGTGGTCTGAGTATTTGGAGCGGATTCTCGAGTTAAGACCGTCGGCCACCACGATCAGATCCGAGTCGGCGAATTCCTCCAGCCCCTCGACCTCGCGCTGGAAGCGCATCTGCACGCCGAGCTCGCGGCCGCGGTCCTGCAGGATGTTCAGCAGCGCGACGCGCGAGCAGCCGCAGAAGCCGTTGCCGCCCGAGCGCATCAGCTCGCCCTTGTACACCACGTCGACGTCGCCCCAGTAGGCGAAGCGGCGCCGGATGCGCTCGTAGGTGACCGAATCGTAGGCCTTGAAGCTGTCGAGCGTCTGGTCCGAGAACACCACGCCGAAGCCGAAAGTATCGTCGGGCCGGTTGCGCTCGTAGACCGTGATGTCCCAGCGCGGCCAGGCCTTCTTCGCGAGCAGCGCGAAATACAGGCCGCCGGGTCCTCCTCCGATGACGGTCACTTTCATGGGATCACCGCCGTGGCTTCTATCTCGAGCCTCGCTTGCGCTTCGACCAGACCGCTCACCTGCACCACGGCCATCGCCGGGTAGTGCCGGCCCATCAGCTCGCGGTACGCCTCCCCGACCTGCTTCAGCGAGCCCAGGTACTCCTGCTTGTCGAGCACGTACCAGGTGAGCCGCACGATGTGCTCCGGTTTGCCTTTTGCTTCTTGAAGAATCTCCAGGATATTTTTCAGCGTTTGCCTGAACTGGCCGGCGAAGTCGCGCGCCTCCCACTTGCCCTGGCCGGTGAAGCCGACCTGCCCGGCGATGAACACGAGCTTGCCGCGCGCGGCGATGCCGTTGGAAAAGCCCTTGGGGCGCGCCCAGGCGGGCGGTTGCAGGATCTCGATCATGCGGACGTCCTCAGCTTGAAGCGCTGCAGCTTGCCGGTCTCGGTGCGCGGCAGCGTGTCGACGAACTCGATCGCGCGCGGGTACTTGTACGGCGCGATGACCTTCTTTACGTGCTCCTGCAGGGATTTCCTCGTTTCCTCGCTCTTCTCATTCCCGGATTTCAAAAGCACGAAAGCCTTCACGATGGTGCCGCGATCCGGATCGGGCGCGCCCACCACGCCGCACTCCGCCACCGCCGGATGCTTGAGCAGCGCGTCCTCCACCTCCGGCCCGGCGATGTTGTAGCCCGCCGAGATGATCATGTCGTCGGTGCGCGCCTGGTAGAAGAAGTAGCCGTCGCGGTCGCGCATGTAGGCGTCGCCGGTGACGTTCCAGCCGCGCTGCACGTAGTCGCGCTGCCGCTCGTCGGCGAGGTAGCGGCAGCCGGTCGGCCCTTTCAGCGCCAGCCGGCCCACCTTGCCCGGCGCGCACGGCCTGCCTTCCTCGTCGAGCACCGCGGCCTCGTAGCCCGGGATCACGTAGCCGGTCGCGCCGCGGCGCACGCGCTCGGGCGTGTGCGAGATAAAGATGTGGATCATCTCGGTCGAGCCGATGCCGTCGATGATCTCGATGCCGGTCACCTCCTTGAACGCCTGGCGCGTGGCGTCGGGCAGCGCCTCGCCGGCCGAAACGCAGTTTTTCAAAGAGCCCAAGTCAAAGTGCTTCGCAGCGGCGGCCATGCCGCGGTACATGACCGGGGCGGCAAAGCAAACGGTCGCCTTGAAGCGCTGGATGGTCTCGAGCAGGGTCTCGGGCGTGTGCTTCTCGACCAGCACGCTCGAGGCGCCGACGCGCATCGGGAAGCACAGCATCCCGCCCAGGCCGAAGGTGAAGGCGAGCGGCGGGGTGCCGCAGAAGATGTCGTCCCGGTGCGCCTGGAGGATCGAGCGCGGGAAGCAGTCGCACATCGCCACCACGTCGCGGTGGAAGTGCACCGTCCCCTTCGGCTTGCCGGTGGTGCCAGAGGTGAACGCGATCAGCGCCACGTCGTCCGCCGCGGTGGCGAGGTTGGTGAACCAGAGCGGCTGTTTCAGCACCAGCGAGTCGAGCGAATCCGGGCTGTCGTCGTACCAGTATTTGATCTGTTGAAGAGAAGGACATGCCGTCTGGGCGCCCTTGAGCTCGTCCTCCAGTCGCTTATCGCATAGCGCGTGCGTGATCTCGGCCTTGGCGATGACGTCGGTGAGCTCCTTCGCGCGCAGCAGCGGCATGGTGGCGACGCACACGCCGCCCGCCTTCATCACCGCGAACCAGGCCGCGGCCATCATCGGGTTGTTCGGCCCGCGCAGCAGCACGCGGTTGCCGGGCCTGAGGCCCATCTCGCGCACCAGCACGCTCGCCAGCCGGTTCGCCTGGGTGAAGAGCTGGGTGTAGGTGCACTCGCCGTCGGGCGTGCGCAGCGCGACGCGGTGGCCGTAGCCGCGCGTCACCGGCTTGTCGAGCAGCTCGGTCGCGCAGTTCATGCGCCGCGGGTACTTGAGCTCGGGCAGCTCGAAGCGGAACTCGGGCCACTCCTGCGACGGTGGCAGGTTGTCGCGCACGAACGTGTCGACGTGCGCCGTGTATTTCATGATTTAAGAAGATCTCTGGAAATGATGAGCTTCTGAACTTCGGTCGCGCCCTCGTAGATGCGCAGCGCGCGCACCTCGCGGTACAGGCGCTCGACCGGATGGCCGCGCATCACGCCCAGGCCGCCGCAGATCTGCACCGCGTCGTCGATGATCGTCTGCGCCGCCTCGGTGGCGAACATCTTCGCCATGGCGGCTTCCCGCGTAACACGAGTGTTTTTCACATCTTTCACCCACGCACTGCGATACGCCAGCAATGCTCCCGCTTCGATCTGCGTCGCCATGTCGGCGAGCTTGGCCTGCGTCATCTGGAAGTCGGCGAGCGCCTGGCCGAACATCTTTCGCTCCCGCGCCCTCTGCAGCGACTCGTCGAGCGCGCGGCGCGCGAAGCCGAGCGCCGCGGCCGCGACGGTGGTGCGGAAGATGTCGAGGTTGCGCATCGCCAGCTTGAAGCCTTGGCCCGCTTCTCCCAGTAATGTGCCTTTGCTGTTCCTGAGTTTCAAAACGGCCATGGGATGCGGCGCGACGATCTCGATGCGCTCCGAAACGTCGACTTCGCTTGCCTCGACCACGAACGCGCTGATGCCCTCCTCGGATTTTGCGAACACCACGTAGAAGTCCGCGATGCCGCCGTTCGAGATCCAGGTCTTTGTTCCCTCGAGGATCCATCGATCCTTCTGCCGCCGCGCGGTGGTCGTCATCGCCTGCACGTCGGAGCCCGCGTCGGGCTCGGACAGCGCGAACGCGGCGATCGCGTCGCCCGCCGCCGCTTTCGGCAGGTATTTTTCCTTCTGGGAGGAATCGCCCGCCAGGGCGATAGGCCCGCTGCCCAGGCCCTGCATGACGAAGGAGAAATCGGCGAGCCCGGCGTGGTAGGCGAGCACCTCGCGCAGGAGCGCAATCGAGCGCACGTCCGGCTTCTCCGACACGCAGTGGCGCAGGAAGCCGGCGCAGCCCAGGTCCTGCACCAGGCGCCTGCAGATCGCGTCCGCATCGTCGCCGTGGGCGTGCGCGAGATTCTGTTTTGCCCAATCCTCCACCTCGCGGGCCAGCTTTTGATGCCGCTCCTCGAAGAACGGCCAGCCGTAGTGCGCGAAGCGGTCCATCAGTCGCCCTGGAACGAAGGCTTCTTCCTGGCCGCGAAGGCTTCGTAAGCGCGCTGGAAGTCCTTCGTCTCCATCAGCTTCGCCTGCGCCACGGCTTCCATCTCGATCGCCTGGTCGACCGTGACGTTCCACTCCTCGTGCAGCATCTTCTTGGTCATGGCGTGCGCGAGCGTCGGGCCGGCGGCGAGGTCTTTTGCCGTTTCCATGGCCGCCGCCAGCACCGGTTCAGTTACCCGATTGAAAAAGCCCCACGCCAGCCCCTCGTCCGCGCTCATCGAGCGGCCGGTGTAGAGGAGCTCGGACGCGCGTCCCTGGCCGATGAGGCGCGGCAGCATCGCGCAGGCGCCCATGTCGCAGCCCGCCAGGCCGACGCGCACGAACAGGAACGCCACCTTGGCCGACGGCGCGCCGTAGCGCAGGTCGGAGGCCATCGCGAGGATCGCGCCCGCGCCGGCGCAAACGCCTTCCACCGCGGCGATCACCGGCTGCGGGCAGTGGCGCATCGCCTTCACCAGGTCGCCGGTCATGCGCGTGAACTCGAGGAGCTGCGGCGGCGCCATTTTCGTGAGCGGCCCGATGATCTCGTGCACGTCGCCGCCCGAGCAGAAGTTTCCGCCCTCGCCGCGCAGGACGATGCAGCGGATGTCCTTTTCGTCCTTCAGTCCCCGGAAGTGATCTCTCAACTCGGCATACGAATCGAATGTCAGCGGGTTCTTGCGCTCGGGACGGTTCAGGGTGATTACGCCGACCCGGTCTTCGACTTTCCAGAGGGAATGTTTCATCAGGTGATTCCGACGGCGTGGCTCTTGAGCTTGGCCAGCAGCTTGAGCAGCTCGTCGCGCTCACGGCTCGAGAGGCCGGCGAGCAGCTCGACAACCCACGTCTCGTGCGCGCGCGCCATCTCGGCGAAGCTCCGGTCGCCGCTGCGCGTCAGGCGGATGAGAAAGGCGCGGCGGTCGTCCGGCTCGTCCAGCCGCTCGACCAGGCCCTCCTTCTCGAGCTGGTCGACGATCGCGGTGACGTTGCCCCCGGTCACCATCAGCAGGCGCGAGAGCTCGTTCATCTTCAGGCCCTCGGGATGGCGCTCGAGCTGCGCCATCAGGTCGAAGCGCGGCAGCGTGGTGGCGAACTCCTCGCGCAGCCCCGCGCGTACGCGCTTCTCGATCAGCTGGGTGCAGGTCAGCAGGCGCAGCCAGATGCGCAGCGCGCTGTGGTCGTCGCGGCGCGCGATGAATTCACGGTCCATGCCGGTACTCTAAGCCTGAATAGATCAAGCTTCAAGTACCTCCGGGACGGCTACTGCGGCTCGATCCCGGCGGCGCGGGTGATCCGCGCCCACTTCTCCAGCTCGCTCCTGATCAGGGCGGCGAGCTCCTCCGGCGTGCTGCCCTGCGGCTCGGCGCCGTCGGCGGCGAGCCGCTCCTTCATCTCGTCACTGCGCAGCGCGCGGAGCGCCTCGGCGTTGAGCCGCGCGATGATCGGCTGCGGCGTGCCCGCCGGCGCGAGCAGCCCGTACCAGTTCAGGGCCGCGTAGCCCGGCACCCCGGCCTCGGCGAC
>Ga0187892_10001512_pt1 | contig 52655 bp, 48 predicted proteins | sample MA1701073metaG_FD_139345 | JGI IMG/M metagenome (GOLD analysis project Ga0187892, IMG submission 139345) | Bio-ooze microbial communities from a basaltic lava cave in the Kipuka Kanohina Cave System on the Island of Hawaii, USA - MA170107-3 metaG ...
CGCCGCCGCCGCCGCAGCCGGAGCGCGCGGAGACGCAGCCGCGGCCCGAGCAGAAGCCGGTGCCGCAGCCGGAGACCGACCTGGCCCGCACGCAGCGCGCGCGCCGGAAGGCAGCGCAGGCGGGTCTGCTGCCGTTCGTGGACCAGCTTGCGGACTTGCGCGACCAGTTCGACGTGAAGAAGGACGACCTCAAGCCGCTCGCCAGCGCCAGGGGAGACGGCGATACACCGCGCGCCGAGCGCTCGCTGATCACGGCCCGCACGGGCACGCTCACGGGCGGCATCAACACCGCGGGCGTCAGCCGCGGCTTCGGCGCCGGATCAGGCACGCTCGACGGCCACGGCACGACCCGGATGCAAGTACCGCTGGGCGGATCCGGCTCGGGCAACGCGCTTGCCGGCGGCGGCGACAACGTCAGCCGCAGCGGCGGCGGCAAGAAGGCTTCGCGCAGCCAGGAGGAGATCGAGCTCGTTTTCGACCGCAACAAGGCTGCGATCTACGCGCTCTACAACCGCGCGCTGCGCGACAATCCCGCGCTGCTCGGCAAGGTCGTGGTCGAGCTGACCATCGCGCCCTGGGGCGAAGTTACGGACTGCCGCATCGTCTCCAGCGAGCTCAAGGACTCCGATCTCGAGCGCAAGCTCGTAGCGCGCATCCGCATGTTCCGCTTCGCCGACAAGGACGTCGAGGCGATGACCACGACCAAGCCGATCGAGTTCTTCCCGGCCTGATCGCCAGGGAAGCTCTGCACAGGTGGCATGGAGCGCGTTGCGCGCGCGCCGCGCCACCACCAGGCGCGACCGACGAAGTGTGGTGAATCCACACGAGGAGGGAGCAACGCCGTGGCGGCGTGGCCCGCGCGCAACCCTTCGGGGCCGGGCGGATATCCGATCGGGCGGCGTCACTCGTCGCTCATGTATCGCGATACACGTCGCTCCTCGTTCCTTGCCCGATCGGATATCCGCCACGGCCGCGCCCATGCCACCTGTGCAGAGCTTCCCTTGCGGTTCCGTCCGCACGCGGGACCGGCTAACATGGCCATCCCGCCGACCGGGGGATCCGTGCAGATCGCGAAGAACCGCGTCGTCTCGCTCCACTACACGCTCCGCGACGAACACGGGCAGGTGCTCGACGCCTCGGCCGCGCGCGGGCCGATGAGCTACCTGCACGGCAAGAACAACATCATTCCGGGCCTCGAGCAGGCGCTCGAAGGCAGGGCTGCCGGCGACAAAGTCGAGGTCACGGTGCCGCCGGAACAGGGCTACGGCCGGCGCAGCGGTGCGCTGGTCCAGATCGTGCCGCGCAACCGGTTCCCCGAAGACGCCGCGCTGGGACCGGGCATGCAGGTGCGCGCCTCCGGCGCCCGGGGCGAACGCGTGGTCACGGTGGTGCGGGTCGAGCGCGATTTCGTCACGGTGGACGCGAATCATCCGCTTGCCGGGCGCACCCTGCACTTCAGCGTGGAAGTCGCCGAGGTGCGCAAGGCGACGCACGAGGAGATCACGCACGGCCACGTGCACGGGCCGGGCGGCCACCATCACTAGGCTGTGACCGCGGCAATCGCTTGATCCAGCGCCAGCAGCTCAAGTTCCCGGTCAAGGAGACCGCTCTCCGCGAGGATGTGCACGCGCTCGGCGGCCTGGTCGGCGAGGTGCTGCGCGACCAGGGCGGCCAGGAATTGTTCGACCTCGTCGAAGGCGACCGGGTCGCTGCGATCCGGCGCCGGGAAGGCGTGGCAGAGTCGGCGGTCGAGCTCATGGTGCGCGCTTCCGACCGGCCGGCGGGGCAGGCGCGCGACCTGATTCGCGCCTTCAGCAAATGGTTCGAAGTGGTGAATCTCGCCGAACGCGTGCATCGCGTGCGACGCCGGCGGGAATATCTCGCGCACAGCGACCGGCCGCAGCCGGGCGGCATCGGCGATTGCCTTTACCGGCTGAAGGCGGCCGGCCTGGACGGGGCCCAGGTGATTGAAATGCTGCGCGACGTGACCATCTACCCGGTGTTCACGGCCCATCCCACCGAGTCCACGCGCCGCACGATGCTGCGCAAGAACCAGGCGATCGCGGACCTCATGATCGAGCGGCTCGACCCGACGCTCACGCCGGCGGAACGGCGCGGAGCCTGGGAGAGCATCCGCATGGAGGTCACGGCGGGCTGGCAGACGGAGGCGCATCCGCACGAGCGGCTGACGGTGGCGGACGAGCGCGAGCACGTGCTGTTCTACCTGGCCGAGGTGATCTACCGCGTGGTACCCGCGCTCTACGAGGAGATCGCGCAGTGGCTGCACATCGTGTTCGGCATGCCGGCCGAGCCCGATCGCGTGCCGCTGTGTCTCCGCTTCGGCAGCTGGGTCGGCGGCGATATGGACGGCAACTCCGAGGTTCACGCCAAGTCGATCCGCGAGACCCTGCACCGACAGCAGCAGCGCGTGATCTCGCTCTATTTCGACGAGTCCCGGCGGCTGGCTCAGCAGCTGTCCCAGAGCGCGGGCCGGGTCGGCGTCAGCCGCGAGCTCGAAGCCCGCATCGCGGAATACGACATCCTGCTGCCGAAGGCGCGCGAGGCGGCCTCGAGCCGCCACGACCGCATGCCTTACCGGATCTTCCTGGCGCAGGTGGCGGAACGGTTGCGTACGACCTACGACGGGCGCCCGAACCAGTACGAGTCCGCCGGGCAGTTCGTCGGCGACGTCGAGCTGATCGCGCAGAGCCTGGCCGCCAATCGCGGCCGGCATGCCGGCCTGTTCCCGGTGGAACGGCTGCTGTGCCGCGCGCGCACCTTCGGCTTCCACCTGGCGACGCTCGACGTGCGCCAGCACGCATCCGTGCACCGCGACGTCGTGCGTCAGGGCCTCGCGCGCCCGGAGTGGTTCGGCACCAAGTCCTCGCTGCGCACCAAGCTGCTGTGCGAGTCGCTCGCGCGCGATCGCGGCCCGGCGGGGATCTTCGATGCCGTCGGCCGGCGCACGCTCGCGGTGTTCGAGGCAATGATGCAGGGCCGCTACCGCTACGGGACGCGCGCGATCGGCGACTACGTGGTCAGCGGCACCGAGGCGGCGGACGACGTGCTGTCGGTGCTGCTGCTGGCGCGCTGGGCGGACATCACGGATCGCGACAGCGGGGAAGTGCCGCTCGACGTCGTCCCCGTGCTCGAGACGGCGGGCGCGCTCGAGGGTGCGGGCGGCGTGCTGGCCGCGCTCCTCGCCGAGCCGAGCTACCGCCGCCACCTCGCGGCGCGCGGCGGCCGGCAGACCGTGCTGGTCGGCTTCTCCGAGACCAACAAGGCCTTCGGCATCGCGGCCTCGCGTCACGCGGTCTACCAGGCGCAGGTGGAGCTTGTAAAGGCAGCGGCGCAGGCCGGCGCGGACCTGACGCTGTTCTACGGGCGCGGCGGTACCGCCGCACGCGGCGGCGGGCCGCTCGACCGTCTGGTGCAGGGCGCGCCGCCGGGCGCCACGCGCGGACGGCTGCGCGCGACCGAGCAGGGCGAGGGCATCAGCAACAGCTACGGACTGCGGCGCATCGCGCTGCGTACCTTCGAGCAATCGGTGAATGCCGTGCTGCTGGATCGCTTCGAATCGCCGGAGACGCCCGGCGCGGCCGAGCAGCATCTGGCGTGCATGCGCACGGTCGCGGAAGCGAGCCGCGCGCGCTACCGCGCGCTGGTGCACGAGCGGCCGGACTTCGCGCCGTTCTTCCGGGATGTGACGCCGATCGACGTGATCGAGCGCATGCAGATCGGCGGCCGATCGGCGCACCGCGAAGGCGCCGGCATCGAGAGCCTGCGCACCGTGCCCTGGGTGTATGCCTGGATGCAGAGCCGCTATGCGCTGCCCGGCTGGTACGGGATCGGCAGCGGCCTCGAAGCGGCGGCGAAGCAGCACGGCGCGGCGCGCCTGACCGAGGCTTGTTCGTCCTGGACATTCTTCGCGAACCTGCTGGACGACGTCGAGATGGACATGGTGCGCGCCGACCTCGAGATTGCGGCCTACTACGACGGGCTCGCATCCGCCGATCCCGTACCGATCGCCGCCGAGATCCGGCGCGAGTACGCACTCGCGGCCAAGTGGATCAAGTCGATCAAGGGCGAGGAGGAGCTGCTGGACAGCCGCCCGCAGATGCAGCGGTCGACGATCCTGCGCGCACCTTATCTCGATTCCGTGCACCTGATGCAGGTGGACCTGCTGCGGCGCTGGCGCACGGCCGGCCGCGAGGACCGCGCGCTGTTCGACGCGCTGCTCGCGAGCGTCTCCGCGATCGCGCTCGGGCTGCAGGCGACGGGCTGAGCGGGCCCGGGCGGATGGGGCAATCGATGACACCGGACGAGCCGTCGCGCAGCGTCTGCGTCTATTGCGCCTCGAGCGGCGCCTGCGCGCCGCGATTCCACGACGTCGCCCGGCAGCTCGGTGCGCTGCTCGCGGGTGCGGGCTGGACCGTGGTCTACGGCGGCGGCCGGGTCGGGTCGATGGGCGCGCTCGCGGAAGGGGCGCTGTCGGCCGGCGGACGCGTGGTCGGGGTGATCCCGAAGTTCATGGTCGACCTCGAATGGGGCAATGACGACCTTTCGGAGCTGCACGTGGTCGAGGACATGCGCACGCGCAAGCACGAGATGCTCACGCGCGCCTCCGCGGTGGTCGCGCTCGCAGGCGGATGTGGCACGCTCGAGGAGCTGTTCGAGGCGATCACGTTGAAGCGACTCGGCCTGTTCCTCGGCCCCATCGTGATCGTCAACACCGACGGCTACTACGATCCGCTGCTGGCGCAGCTCACGGCGGCAATCGACAGGCGCTTCATGGACGCACGTCACGATCGCATGTGGACCGTGGTCGCGGACGCCCTGCAGGTCCTGCCCGCGATCAGGACCGCGCCGGTGTGGAGCGCGGCCAACCGCGACTTCGCCGTGGCACGCTGAATCGGCTAAAATCGCGGCATGAGCAGCGAGCGCCCGGGCGAGCCGCAGATGAATGCGGCGACCCTCTATCGCGAGGATGTATTCACCGACCAGCGCGTTGGCACCGTGCGCCGTCTGATGCCGGTGACGAGCGACGGCAGCGACGACCCGTCGCGTCCCGTGCTGTTCATCGGGCAGGCGACCGTCATGACGCCGATGGGGTCGCTGCCGCTGTCCTTCGAGCTCAATGCGTCGACCCTGTCCGAGGCGGTCGAGCGCTTCGGCGCCGCAGCTCAGCTGGCGATCGAGGACGCGGCGCGCGAGCTTCAGGAACTGCGCCGCCAGGCGGCTTCATCCATCGTGATCCCGGAGGCCGGCTCCGCCGCCCTCAAGGGCATGGGCGGCAAGGGCGGCATCCAGCTGCCCTGAGAAAAAGGGGACGCAACCCTTTTCCGCATTGCAGAAAAGGGTTGCGTCCCCTTTTTAGGTTCTTTTTCAGGGTGCGCCCAGGTGGCGCGCCAGCCAGCCGTGGACTTCCTGGTAGAAGTAGCGGCTGTTCTCGCCCTGCAGAATCCAGTGGTTCTCGTCCGGGAAGATCACCAGCCGGCTCTCGACCCGCTGGCGCTGCAGCACGGTCCAGAACTCGAGGCCGTTGTTGTAGGGAACCCGGAAATCCTTCTCGCCGAAGGTCACGAGGATCGGCGTGCGCAGCTTCGCCGAATGCCAGAACGGGCTCTGGCGCCGCCACACCGCGCGGTCCTCCCAGGCCGGTCCGCCGAGATTGCGCTCGCGCGAATACGCGATGTCGCTCGTGGTCCACTGGCTCTTGAGATCGTACAGGCCGGCGTGGCTCACAAGCGCGCGGTAGCGGTCGCTGGAGACCGCGAGCCAGTTGGTCAGGTGGCCGCCGTAGCTCGCGCCGCCTGCGGCCTGGCGCGTGGAATCGATGAACGGATAGCGGCGGATCGCCTCGTCGGCGGCCTGGTTGATCTCCTGCGCCGGACCTTCGAGCGGATCGCCCTGGATCGCCTGCGCAAACTCCTCGCCGAACCCGGTCGATCCGGAGTAATTGGTCATCAGCACGACGTAACCCGGCCGCGCCAGCAGGTGATAGTTCCAGCGGATGAAGAACTCGTCCTTGTACATCAGGTGCGGTCCGCCGTGGATCAGCACGAACAGGGGGTATTTGCGCGCGGGGTCGAAGGCCGGCGGCAGCGCGAGCATGTTGTGGATGCGCCGACCGCGCCTCGACGTGAACCAGAACTCCTGGATCGGCTGCCAGTCGATCTCGGCGGCGCGCGCCGCATTGAAAGCGGTGAGCGCGCGGCGTCCGCCGCTCGCCGGGTCGATGCGGTGCACTTCGGCGGGACTCACGGCACTGCCCCAGTTCGCGACCAGCACCGGGGCCTCCTCGGCACCTTCGACCGCGGGCGCGCCGAAACTGCCGGTCTCGAGCGCGCCCAGCTCCTGCGCCGGACCGCCGGCAGCAGGCACCGAGTACAGCCGGTCGTGGCCGCCGTCGCCCGCCTGCAGGAAGATGCGCTCGCCCCCCGGCGCGACGCGGAAGCTCTCGACCGGGCGATTGAATGCGAATGCCACCGGACGCGGCGCGGGAACCGCCCAGTCGAAGCGCACTAGGCGGTCGTCGTTGTGGACGAAGCGCGTGCGCGGCGTCTGACGCGCGTAGAGCGCGGAGCCGTCCGGGGCGAACTGCGGGTCGGCGTAGCTCGCTTCGGCGCCGGTCAGCCTGCGCGGCTCGCCGCCGCCTGCGGGAATCACGAACAGCGCTTGCTGCACCATTGCGTGAGCAGCCTGGTCGCGCTCGGTGGTCGCCGCAAAGACGATAGCGCTGCCGTCCGGCGACCAGGTCGCGGGGATCGACTCGCCCTCGTTGCCGAGATCGCCGCCGAAGCCGCGCTCCCGGACCAGCGCCGTGCCGGCGAGCAGATCGCGCGCTTTCGCGCCATCTTCCAGGGACTGCAGGATCAGCGTCGGCCGGCGCTCGTCGAGCCAGCGGTCCCAATGGCGGATCGGGAAGTTGTCGTAGGCACGCGCGTGGTACTTGCGCGACTTCCGTTCGGCAATGATCCGGCGATTGGCCTCGTCGTCGGCCGCGCCGGGCCACACCATACTGGTGAACAGGATCGCCCCACCGTCCGGCCGCCATTCCGGTCGCGCCGCGCCGGTCGCAATCTCGGTCACGCGCCGGGCCTCACCGCCGGCCGCCACATCGAGCACGTAGATCTGCGACTCGTCCTGTCCCTCGCGCTTGGCGGCGAAAGCGATGCGCGTCGAATCGGGACTCCAGGCCGGGTCGGACTCGCCGCCGGCGGTGAAGGTGAGCTGCCGCGGCGGCGCGCTGCCGTCCGCGGGCACGAGCCACAAGTCGCTGGACTTGCGGTCCTCCTCGTATGCGGGCTGCGACACCGGCACCACGACCCAGCGGCCGTCGGGCGACAGCGCCGGCGCGCCGACGCGCTTCATCAGCCAGACGTCCTCGTGCGTGATCGGGCGCTTCGGCGCATCCGCGGCTTCCGCCCCGAACGCCGCGGCCATCAGCACGATGCCGGCCATGATCTGCTTCATCATCGACTCCATTGCCGTGCCCGCACGTTTTGCAGCAGCCAGGGCTGTTCCGGCACGAGCTTCTCGTTGAACAATTCGCCGCGCCCCTGGAGCGGCGTCCAGTCGGTATAGGCGCCGACCAGCGAGCCGAGGTAGGGGCGCGCGATCTCGATCACCTCGCGGAAATCGATGTCGTCGGCCTCGCGCAGGCCCTCGCGCGGATGGCGCACGGCCCAGACCGCGGCGGCCAGCGCGCCGGCCGCGACCTGGAGACAGGTGGCATTCGTGTAGGGCACGTGGCGACGGGCTTCCGCGATCGAGAGCTGCGAGCCGAACCAGTAGGCGTTCCTGGCGTGGCCCGCGATCAGCACGCCGAGCTCGTCCATGCCGGTCACGATTTCGGCGCGGATGATCCGCCGCACGGGCTGCGGCATCCAGCCGCGGCCTTCGAGCTCGAGCGCCGACAGCATCGCGTCGTCGCAGGGGTGATAAACGAACATGACCGTCGGCCGGTACTCGATCTTCCCGCCCTGCCGCAGCGTCAGGTGATCGGCGATCGAGAACACCTCGTCGTGCGTCATCAGGAGGCCTTGGTAGCCGCCCGAGGAGGGCAGCCAGCTGCGCGCAAAGGTCGCGCCGCCGGGACGGTGCAGGTAGACGGAGCCGCAACGCGGGCGGTGCCAGTGCGAGCCCCTGGGCTTGCCGGGCTCGCTGGTACCGAGCGAGAGCTCGGAAGGCTGCATCAGCTCGTCCACGAAGCCGTCGATGGACCAGGTGTTGACGAACTCATTGGGCCGCTTCGGCCGGTCGGTCGCCTGGGTATCGCGCTCCGAGATCTGGATCAGCGTCACGCCGAGGTCGCGCGCGAGAGCGGCCCAGCCCGTGGCCAGGGACGGCGTCTCCACGCTGCGGCCGAGACCGTTCGCGAGATCCAGCAGCCCCTGCTTCACGAAATGCGAAACCAGCCCCGGGTTGGCGCCGTGGTCCACCACCGCGGTCGGCGAGCCCGGCTTGAGGCGCCGGCCGAGCCTCAGCATGTCCTCGCGCGTGCGGTAGTTGGTGCGCTCGCGCATGGTCAGCATCGGGTTGTCGAAGACGCCGGGCCAGGGCTCGATCGAGGTGTCGACATAGAGCACGCCGTGCTCGGAGCACCACTCGACGAGGTCGAGACTGGACACGTCCACCGACAGGTTGAGCAGCAGATCGCCGGACTTCAGCCGGCGCCTGAGCTCCCGCTCGAAGGTCGCGGGCTTCAGGTGGCAATGGACGAAGCGCGCGTGGTGCGCAGTCGCCAGCGCGCGACCCTGTTCGCTCGCCTCGAGCACCGCCAGCCCGTCTTCGGGCAACGACAGGTGCTTGCGCAGTAGCGGCAGCGCGGCCTGGCCGATGCTGCCGCAGCCGACCATCAGCACACGCCCGGAGAATGCCGCGGTTTCGAGTCGGTTGGCCGGCACAACGGAACCCTAGCAAAGTGCCCGCGCAGGTGCACGCGCGGCGGGCCCATTGCCCGTCCGGTGCATAATGGGTCGCCGCCACCGGAGCTCCGTCCATGAAGCTGAGCCGTGCTTGCGTGCTGCTGTTGTGCGCGCCAATGGCGCTCTCCTGTGCACCCGAACCGGAATACGACCTGCTGGTCCGGGGCGGCACGATCTACGACGGCTCCGGGGGCGCGGGATACACCGGCGAAGTCGCGATCACGGGCGACCGGATTGCCTATGCCGGCGCGCGCGCGCCCGGGCGCGCTAAGCGCACCATCGATGCCACCGGCCTTGCGGTGACACCGGGCTTCATCAACATGCTGTCGTGGTCCAACGAGTCGCTGCTCGTTGACGGCCGCGGCCAGGGCGAGCTGCGCCAGGGCGTGACGCTCGAGGTCATGGGCGAGGGCGAGTCCATGGGCCCGCTCACGTCGCTGATGAAGGCGGAGCTCGAAGCGCAACAGGGCGACCTGAAGTATGCGGTCGAATGGACCACGCTCGGCGAGTACCTCGAAACGCTCGAGCGCAAAGGCGTGTCGATCAACGTCGCCTCGCACATCGGTGCCGCCACCGCACGCATGAACCTGTTCGGCTCCGAAGACGCCGACCCGACGCCGGAGCAGCTTGCGGCGATACAGGACGTCGTACGCCGGGCGATGGAAGAGGGCGCACTCGGCGTCGCCTCCTCGCTGATCTACGTCCCCGGGACGTTCGCGGAAACCGCGGAGCTGGTCGCCCTCGCGGCGACGGCTGCGCGCTGCGGCGGCATCTACGCCACCCACATGAGGAGCGAGGGCCGTCAGCTGCTGGAAGCGCTGGAGGAAACGATTGAGATCTCGCGCCGCTCCGGCGCGCCGGCCGAGATCTATCACCTCAAGGCGGCCGGGCGCGAGAACTGGCCGAAACTCGAGCAGGCGATCGCGCGCATCGAGGCCGCGCGCCAGCAGGGACTGCGGATTACCACCGACATGTACGCCTACCCGGCGGCCTCGACCGGCCTCGACGCCGCGATGCCGCCGTGGGTTCAGGAAGGCGGCAATGCCGCCTGGTTCGCACGCCTGCGCGACCCGGCCATCCGTGCACGCGTGGCGGCCGAGATGCGTGCCGAGGCCACGGACTGGGAGAACCTGATGCGCATGGCCGGCGGCGCAGAGCAGGTGCTGATCGTCGGCCTGCGCAACCCCGCGCTCAAACCCCTGATCGGCAGGACCCTCGCCGACATCGCAAAGGAGCGCGGCGTGGCGGCGGAGGTCGCCGCCATGAACCTCGTGGCAGAGGACGAAAGCCGCGTGCCTTCGATCTACTTCCTGATGTCGGAGGACGAGGTGCGCCGCAAGGTCGCGCTGCCGTTCATGAGCTTTGGCTCGGATGGCAGCGCCGTCTCGGCCGAAGGCGTGTTCCTGAAGAGCAGTCTGCACCCGCGCGGCTATGGCAATTTCGCGCGCGTGCTGGCGCGCTACGTGCGCGAGGAAAAGCGGGTGCCGATCGAGGAAGCGGTGCGGCGCATGACCGCGCACCCGGCGGCGGTCCTCGGACTGCGCGAGCGCGGCCGGCTCGAGGCGGGCCACTACGCGGACGTCGTGGTCTTCGATCCCGCGAAGATCCAGGATCATGCGAGCTACCAGGAGCCGCATCAGTACGCCACCGGCGTGTCGCACGTGATCGTGAACGGCACGCTCGCGCTCGAGGACGGCGAGCCCACCGACGCCCGCCCCGGGCGATTCGTCCGCGGCCGCGCCTGGACCGGCTGGCCGGACGGCGGTTGCCGGGATTCCGCGGCGGACTGGGAATGGCCATAATGAACGGCGCGTGCCCCTCGAATTCCTCCTGTTCGGCCTGACGCTCGCGGGCGTCGCATTCTTTCACCGCCACGCGCTGCCGATCGCGGCGTCCGGACTCGCCGCGGTCGTCGCGTTCGAATTCCTGCTCACGCAGTTCCCGGCCGGTCCGGGCGCGGCAGGTCTCATCGCCCATTTCGCGCACGAATGGGTCGTGCTCGTGAACCTGTTCCTGCTGCTCGTCGGCTTTGCCCTGATCGCGCGGCATTTCGAGGAGAGCGGCGTGCCGGCGGCGCTGCCGCGCTGGCTGCCGGATGGTTGGACCGGGGCGCTCGCGCTGCTCGCCATTGTCTTCGTTTTGTCGAGCTTCCTCGACAACATCGCGGCGGCCCTGATCGGCGGCGCGATGGCGCATACGCTCTTCCGCGGCCGGGTGCGCGTCGGCTATCTCGCCGCGATCGTCGCGGCCTCGAATGCCGGCGGCTCCGGCAGCGTAATCGGCGACACCACGACCACGATGATGTGGATCCAGGGCGTGACGCCCGACGAAGTGCTGCACGCCTACATCGCGGCCATCGCGGCGCTTGCCGTATTCGGCGTGTACGCCGCGCGGCAGCAGGAGCGGCACGCCCCGATCGTCAGGGAAGCCGGGCCGGGTATGGGTATCGACTGGGTGCGCGTGCTGATCACGGCGTTGGTGCTGGCGGCGGCGGTCGCGGTCAATGTCGGCGTCAACGTGCGTCTGCCGGAGCGGGCCGAGCATTTCCCGTACATCGGCGCCGCGGTGGCGCTCTCGTTGTACTTGACGGTCCCGATCCGGCGTCCCGACTGGAGCGTGCTGCCGGGCGCAATCAAAGGCTCGCTGTTCCTGCTGTGCCTGGTCGCCTCGGCCTCGCTGATGCCCGTGGCTTCGCTGCCGGATCCTTCCTGGGTGACGACTTTCGCGCTCGGTATCGTCTCCGCCTTCTTCGACAACATTCCGCTGACTGCGCTGGCGCTGGAGCAAGGCGGCTACGATTGGGGCATGCTCGCCTATGCCGTCGGCTTCGGCGGCTCGATGCTGTGGTTCGGATCCTCGGCGGGCGTCGCGATCAGCGGGCTGTACCCGGAAGCACGTTCGACGGGGCGCTGGCTGCGCGAGGGCTGGCCGATCGCGGTCGCCTACGTGGCGGGCTTCGCGGTACTGCTCTTCACGCTCGGCTGGCGGCCGGCAACCTAAACCGAACGCCGCTTGCGGCGCGGCCCGAACAAGGACGCGAGAATCACGCGCGCGTCGATCTCGATCCGACGCAGTTTGCGCCGGAGGCGCCCGCCCCAGCGTCCAGTCAGTCTGCCGAGCAGAACATGCGACCGTCCCGCATCCATGCCATAGGCCGCGAGCCAGTCCATGGCCCGGTCGAGCGGCCGCTCGCGGGCGATGCTGGCCATCAGTTCGAGCAGATCGAAGTCTGCGGGGCGGGTGTCGGCGATGTCGCGGTCGAAAGCGCGCCCGTGCGCCAGATCGATGAGGTAGTAGCCAGGCTCTGGTCCGGCAGTCGATGTGACCAGAATATTGCGCGTGAACAGGGCGCCGTGCGCGACGCCGACCGCATGCATGCGGCGCACCAGCGCAAACAGAGCTCTGAGATCCGGCGGCTGCTGGAGCGCGAGCAGCTGCTTCAGCGGCGCTGCCCCGGCGATTTCACGCGACTCCAGGCACTCGAAGCGCCCATGTTCCCGGCTGCTGCCATGGGACCAAGCGAGAGGTTCCGGGCAGGCGACCCCATGCTCGCGCAAACGGCTGAGCAGAAGATACTCACGCTCGGCCCGCCAGGGCAAAAAGGTGCGTCGCAGCGGCTCGAAGAACGCGCGACGGCGGTACAGCTTCACGATCGCATTGCCGCCGTCGGGGAGGGGCCTGGACCAGATCAGCGTGCCCGGTTCGGCCTTGATGAGCAGATGCTCCGGCCAGGGATGCGCGTGCCTCATGTTGCCGCCGACTCGCGCACGATCAGGGCGTAACGGTGTCCGGAGGCGATACGTGACAGAGGCGGTGCGTCGATCAGGCGGGCGCCATGCCCTTGCGCGATCTCGGCCACGCGATCGACGGTCATCGTCATCTTGGGGGCCTGGCCGTCGTACAGCCGTCGCAGCCGCCTCAGGCGGTTCTTGAGCGAGTGGTAATCGAAGAAGGTCACGATGACAAAGCGCTGCGAGACTCGCAGGAGCTCGGCCAGGTGGCGTTCTCTTTCCGCAGCGGTCGGCAGGTGGTGCGAGAGGCGCACGCTGATCGCGCCGTCGACGGCGCGGTCCCGCAGCGGGATGTGGAAGGCCGAAGCCGTCATCCAGACCCGCGGCGGCGCGAGCGATTCGGCAGCGCGTGCATAGATCAGCTGGCCGAGGGCGATGTCCGCCTCGATCACGAGGCCGGCGGAATCCGCGAAGGCCGGCGTCAGACGGCCACCGCCGCAAGGCAGATCGAGGATCACGCGCGAGCGGCCCACGCAGGCGACATGCCGGCGCAGCAGCTCATACTCGCGCCGAGTGCTGCTGCGCTTCAGCAGCTTGTCCTGATACGCGAGGTTGTAGGCCGCCGCATTCTCGACTTTCTGGTACTCGGCCTGGTAGTCCGTGCTCTGTGGCGTGTGCTGCAGCTGTCCCCAGGTTTCGGAGGCTCCGCCGAGCGCGAGCCGCGCGATGCCGTCGCGGACGGCATAGCGCGCTTGACAGGCGCCGCAGTCCAGGGCATCGGCCGCGATCGTGAGCGGCGCGTGACAGGCGGGACAGGCGAGCAGGCTGCTGACGGCGCCCAAGCCGGCATCGCCCGGGAACTTGCCGGGAGGGGTGCGCGCGGATTCACCCACGGAGCCAATGTGCCCGGTCAGCATGAATTCTCAGTTAGACGCTCGGCAGGCGCCCGATCATTCGCGCCCGGTGTCGGTTGCCTAGTCCATGGCGGAGACGAGGATGCTGCCCGCCCGGACCTCGGCCTGCATGCGCGTAGTCGCCAGGACCGTATCCAGGGCCCGGGCCGGGTCGAGCCCGGCCACGGATCCGTGCAGGACGACGGAAGAGGCTTCCGCGGCCAAGCGGGACGGCGAGAACTCCACGCGACAGCCGAGTTCCCGCGCCGCCCAGTCCAGGAATGCGGTCAACGGCAAACCGTCGATGTCGATACCGGGTGCCGACTGCGCAACCCAGCTCCACTGGTCGCCGTGCATGGCAACCACGGAACGCTCGATGCCCTGCTGGGTGATGGTCAGCTGCTCCCCGGCCTGGCCCGTCGCGGAGCCCGCCCCGGAGCTCCACTCGATGCGGCCTTCGCGTACGCGCAGGCGCACCCCGGCGGGAAGCAGCCGCACCTCGTACTGCGTGCCAAGGTGGCGAACCGAGCCGGCGGAAGTGGCAATCACCAGGGACATTGCGCCCTTGGCAGGGGTTCCGGCATCGACATAGAGTGCGCCACGATCGAGGACCAGCCGATCGACGGCCGCTACGCGGACTTGCGTAGACTGATCAAGACGCGCCGAAATCCCACCCGCGAGCGCGAGTGCGCCACGCCCCGCCGGCCCGGTTGCCAGCACCTCGCCGGTCCAGACGGCGGTACCGGCGGGGGCGTTCCGCCAGCGGCCCAGCCAACCGGATTTCACGCGAAAATCATCGACCGCGAGCGCGACCGTGCCGACCGCCTTGACCGGCGCGGCGAGACGGGGCATCGAGACCCACGCGCCGATGGCCGCACCGGCCAGGCCGGCCGCAAGAGCGGCCGTGACCCGCCGGCGGCGCGCCCGACGTGCGGCGACGATGGCCCGCCATTCCCGCCGCAGGCTCTCGCGCAGCTCGAGCTCGATTTCGGCAGGCGGCTTTTCGCGGGGCCCGGCCGCCCGCAGCACCCGTCCGACATCGTCATCCTGCATGGCAATTCCCCTACGCACCGAGGCTGCCGGCGACGTCGGCGGCATCTGCGCCGAACACCTGCTCGAGCGCCTCCCGGAACGCGATCCTGGCCCGCGCCAGCAACGATTGCGCGGCCGTGGTCCCGATCCCCAGTCGTTCCCCGATTTCCTCGACGGTATGGCCCTCCATGTACTTCCATTCGAGCGCGTCGCCATAGTTGGACGGCAGCCGGTCGAGGATCGATCGCACCAGGCGCGCGGCTTCCGCGCGCCCGTAGGCGCGCACCAGGTCCGATTCCTCCGGTGCCTCGATCGCCTCGATGGCGCGACGAACGTCGGGCAGGTCGTCGATCAGTACCACGTGACGGTCCCGCCGACGGCGTGCCCGGATGAAATCCACGACCTCGCGCCTGCAGATCTGGCAAACCCAGGTGAACAACCCCGACTCGCCGCGGAACTCGGCCATGCCGCGCATGGCCTTGGCGAGCGTCGCGTGGACCACATCGCGCGCGGCCTCCACGTCGCCGTTCAATCGCGGCAGTGCAAACCGGTAAACGCGCGGGAAGTGGGCGTTGAAAAATGCTTCGTAGGCCTGCTCATCCCCGTCGAGCATGCGCCGAATGAGCTGCCGCTCCGCTGAATGGTCCGGTTTCACGCGGGATACTGCTGGCCGTTTGTTGGACGCCCGAGCCGGGCGGAATCCACCGCGGCGCCAGCGGAGGCGCCAATTCTAGCAGTCGATACCACAGGACCAGCGCCAGAAACCAGGCAAAGGCGGCGCTCGTCAGGTCGTGCGAGAGGAAATGCGCCCCGCGCGCTTCCTGGCCGACTGAGAACACTGCGCCGAGCGCGAGCGCCGCGACCAGCGCGGCCCGGGCGACACCCGGACGGCGCCGCAGCGGCGCGAAATAAAACGCCACCAGCGCGAACGCGGTGGATGCGTGGGAACCCGGGAAGCAATGGCCCTGCGGCCCGGCTGCCGCCGTTCGCGAGAGCAGGGGTGCGTAAGGGCGGTCCCCCCCGTATTGCGCGAGCTCGCGCGGACAGTCGACGCCGGTCAGCTCCTTGAGGCCGCCGACAGTGCCGGAGCAAAGCACGAGTACCAGCAGCACGTAGCCGGCCCCGGCACGGAACGCGCGCCACCGCGGCACAATCCGGCATGTGACCCAGAGCGCAAGCGCGCTGAGTGCGACGAGCCTGACGAGAATCGCGCCGCCGCCGTGAATCAGGTCCGTGGCCCACCAGCTGCCGGCACCGATCCAGGCGCCGCGCGCCTGATCGAAGAAGAACGCATCGGCCAGGCGACGATCGAGGTCGAAAGCGGCGATCCCGCCGATGCACACCGCGTACAACGCCGCGGGCAGCCAGGCGTGCAGGAGCCAGAATCGTGCGGCCTTCAAGTTCAGAAGCTGCGCCGGGTCTGCACCAGCACCTGTATGCCGCTGATCGAGCGGTTGCCGTCCAGCGGGAAGGCAAAGTCGACATGCAATACGTTGCCGAGCCCCGACTTCGCGCTGCCCAGTCGCAGTCCGAAGCCGATGTCCTTCAGCAGACCCTGGTTCGCGGTCGGGCCGAATGCGGACTCGCCCCAGGTCCGGCCCATGTCGAAGAACAGAGCGCCGCCGATATCGGCCAGCCGCCAGAGTGAGTATCGCGTATAGAAGCGCTCCTCCAGCGTCAGCAGAGCGCGGCCCTGTCCGGTCTGATAGCGCAGCGGATATCCCCTCAGCCCGCTGTCGCCGCCAAGGAGCTGCTCGTGATCCGCATCCAGCGCGCTGCCTGCGTCCGCGAACAATGACGCAAAGAATGTCCGCTTCGGGCCGCGCGGCACGTACAAGCGCAGCATCGCGCGCGCGAGTCCGTCGCGGAGCCGGCCGGACTCGATGCGGCCCGCAAGCGAACTTTCCAGGAACACCGTGCGCTCGTCGGCCAAGCGCAATCCACGCGACGCGTCGATGCGCACGAGCGCCGCGTCGCGATCGGCCCCGAAACTGCGGGTGGACCAGCCGACCTCCAGTCCGTAACGCGCGCCGAACTGGAAATCCTCGGTGCGCGCGATCAGATCATGATTGCGGGCCGTGTCGAAATCGTCTTCGATTATCTCCAGGCGCAGCCAGGGATATTCGAGATGGCGTGACGGCGGCAGTGCAACGGGCGCGACCTCGTCCGGGGCGGTCGCGAAATCAGCATGGTCCCGGCGCAGGCCGGCGGTGATCCGTCGTGCCCAGCGGTCGCGGAGTCCCGACGACCAGCCATAGCCCACCTCTGCAAACTCGACGTCACGCGCATAGGCAGCCGTCTCATGGCCCAGGCGGTAGACATGCTCCAGCGACTGCTCATGCATGAGCTGCAGGGCGGCGCTCCAGTGCGCATCCAGCGAGTAGAAGGGGCGCTCGATGCTGAACGCCTGCTCCGTACCGTCGTCGCTGTCGCGTAGTGCGAGATAATTGCGCCAACGGCTGCCGAACATGCCGGGATCATGCCAGCGGATGGCGAATGAACTGCGGTCCACATCGTCGCTGTAGTCGAAAGCGAGGTGCTTGCCGCGGCCAAACAGGTTCAGCTCTTCCAGTTTCACGCCGGTCCGGTTCTCGCCACCGCGCCTTGAGAACGAAACGCCGGGGTTGGTAGTCCAGACTTCGTGTGCGAGAACCTCGAGGTCCACGACGCCGTCGTGGTAGCCGACGATGCGAATCTCCGGTTCGCGGATGAACCGCAGTTGGCGCAGGTTGCGCTCGCTCTCGTCAAGTATGCGCCGCGAGAAACTGTCGCCGGCCCGGAACAGCAGCTGCGATTCGATCACCGACCGGCGCGTATCCACGTGAAACCGGTCGACCATGCGGTACAGGGCCCTGCTTTCGCCGGGCACCGCGGGATCGAAAATCGGGAGGTTCTGCACGGTGATGGCGCCGATGCGCGTGCCGAGCGCCTCGAGCACGTGATCGTCGGGCCAGGCCGCCGCGAGTGTGGCGGTTTGGGCAGCCACCGCGGCGAGCGGGAATGCCGCGGCCAGAAGACTGGCGGCGATTCTGCGCCGCATCAGTGACTCCGGGCGACGCGTGCCGGGGTCTCCAGTGTCCGGGCCGGCTCATAGCGATGGGATTCGAACAGCTCGAACGCGGTCTGGAAGTAAGCGACGCCAAGCCGCTCCAGTTCGAGATCACGCGGCGCTGGGCTGTAGCGGTCGAGCGCTGCATCGTAACGGTAGGTGTCCACGGAGTGCCTGAGGCCGTAAACCACGATGGTGCCGTTCCGCAGCACGGCGATGTCGTGGTTGTGGTTGAAGAACGCAAGGCGGGCGGCGGCGGGCATGTGGAGCACGTCCTGGCCGAAGAATGGAGCCTCGTAGGGCAACCCGAGCAGCCCGAGCACCGTCGGCGCGACGTCGATCTGCGTCATCAGCGTGTCGACGCGACGCGGCTCCACATGTCGCGGCGCGTAGAGCAAGAGCGGGATCTCATAAGTCCGCAGCGGGATCTTCTCCCTGCCGTACACGCGCGCGCCATGATCGGCCACGACGACGAAAAGGGTGTCGTCGAACCAGGGATGCGATTCCGCCGCACGCAGGAATCGCGCCAATGCGAAGTCCGCGTAGCGCACTCCTGCCGGGCGGCCGCCGCCCCGGGCGGGGATACCGTACTGCTCGAGACCCGGCCGGAAGGTGAATGGCTTGTGATTCGAAGTCGTCATGATGATCGCAAAGAACGGCGCGCCGCTGCCGAACAGCCGGTCGAAGCGGCCGAGCGCATGGTCGAACAGGTCCTCGTCGGCGACGCCCCAGATGTTCTCGAAGCGGGCCGAGTTGATCGCCTTGCGGTCCAGCACCTCGAAGCCATTGGCGTCGTAAAATGCGTTCATGTTGTCGAAGTAGCCATAGCCGCCGTACAGGAAACTCGTGTGATATCCGAGCGAGCGCATGACGGCGCCCCAGGTCGCAATGTCGGCATTGCCGGGCCGACGCAGGATCGAAACGGTGGGAATTGGCGGAAGCGAGCTGGTAAGCGCCTCGAGCCCGCGTACGGTGCGTGTGCCCGTGGCATACGTGCGGGAGAACCAGGTGCCCTTGCGGGCAAATGCGTCGAAGTTTGGCGTCAGATTCCTGGGCGAGCCGTACAGCCCGCTGAACTCCGCGCCGAAGGACTCGATCGACACCACGATGACATTGAGCCTGCCCAGTCCGTCGGTGCGGGCGGGAAAGGCGCGATCAAGTCTGCGTTCGGTGAGGCGCGTAAACGTCCCGCCACCACGCGACAGCTCGTCGACCAGCAGCTCGAAGTTTTCGCGCGGGTCGGCGCTCTCGTAGTTGGCGTGATAGTCGATCTCGGAGGTCGCCGCGGCGCGTACGAAGCTACTGATGCCGTTCTGCACCAGTTCGTTGGCCACGCGGTTGTTGAAATGCGAGAGCGCGTCGGTCGTCCAGTAGGCAGCCGCCAGCAGAATGGCGAGGCCGTGTGCGGCCAGCAGCCGCAGGTGCGCGCGCCTCCTGCCCGGCGCTTCGGTGCCGTCGCCGACCCGGAGGCGGATCCACACGATACCGACGCTCGCGACTGCGGCAGAACCCAGCGCCGCCAGCAGGACGGGGTATTCCGCCCAGATGTCTCCGGCGACTTCGGTCGGATAGGCCAGGTAGTCGAATGCGACCAGATTGAAGCGCGCGTCGAATTCCTGTAAGAAGTAGGCCTCGACGATCGCGAGGTACGTGAGCCCGAACAGCGTCATCCAGGTGCCCGCGGCAAGGATGCGGCGGTTGACGGCCGACCGGTACCAGCGCTCCGGCACCAGCGCCGCGTACAGCGCGAATGGCGCAAGCAGATAGAGAGCCACCACGGCGTCGTTGATCGCGCCGCCGGCCAGCACCGCAGGCAGCGCGGACGCTGCGACACCCTCGACGGCGCCGAAATTCCACCACAGCAGCACGCGCGCAACCGCGCCGATCGCCAGGCTCGCGCCGGCCAGCGCGTACAGCAGCCTGAATCTAGGGGACACGCGCGTTGGACGGCGCGCCTGCCCGTAATCCACCGCCGCCGGCGGACCTGCGTCAGAATTCCCAGAGCACGCCGAGTGAGGGCACCAGCGGCAACCAGTCGCTCCTGCGCGCGGAGAAGAGCGTGCCGCCGCTGCCGTCGTCTGTCGACACGAGCTCCTGGCAGCAGGCGTTGCCGACGTTGACGGCGTTGGTCAGCTCGAAGTTGAAGGCCAGCTGGCCGGTCGCCAGCGACTTGCGGTATTCGGCACGGAGGTCGATCCCGATGCGCGGCGGAAAGCGCGCCGCGTTGCGCGTGCCGAGCGTGGTCGCGAGCACGCGTGTCGTTGGCCAGCCGCGGTGCGCCACAGCGAGCACACCGTAGCGCCAGTCACCGCGTCGCCAGTCGACGCCGGCGGTCGCAGCCCAAGTCTGGTCCCAGCTGCGCGGCGTCCTCCGACCGTCGATCGTGTCCATGGCCTTGGACCAGGAGGCCGAGGCCCACCAGTCGAATTGCGGCGAGCGCGCCACCAGCGAGATTTCGACACCGCGGATCTCGGCTGAATCCGGCGCAATCATCACCCGGTCGGGTGCCACTTCCGGCGTCACCGAGAGCGGGTCCAGCAGGTTTTCGAAGTGCGCGCGCGGGTCGGATTGCAGCTTGCGGAACCATTCCAGGCGCATGGCCAGGCCGTCGGCGAATTCGTGGTCGAGGCCTGCGATCAGGTGGTCGGAGCGCTGAGCTTCGGGGAATGAGGTCAGGCCATCCTCGACTTTCAGTTCGTGAACCTCGTCAGTCTGGCGGAACCGGCCCCAGTGCGCGCGCAGGCTGGTCGCGGGCGCGATCTGCCAGCGTAGGCTCAAGCGCGGATCGCCAAGCCAGTTTTCGGTCGTGTCACCCGCGGTGACCGTGCGAGTCGCGCGCAATCCGAGTTCCGAGACGATGTCGCGGCCGATCTGCCATCGATGGGCGGCGAAAACCGCAACGCGCTCGCGGTCCGGTACGAGCGTCGCCACGCGTGCGAGCGTGGTCGGACGCGCGAAGAGCGCAGCGACTGCGGCGGGATAGCTTGCATCGGCGGCATACGAGTACCGGGCGTCCTCCCGGGTCCACTCGAAGCCGCCCTCAAGCCAGTGACGATCGCCGGCATTCCGGTCGAACCGGCCGCGCAGTTCCCAGTAATCGGACGACCGGCGATCGCTCACCGCCGCGCGCATGTAATCCGCGTCGTCGACCGCGCCGCTGCGAAACGCGTGAATCTGGCTGTGCCCGAGCCACAGTGAGCCGTGCGCAACGCCGCCCCAGTCGCGATCCGCGCGCAGCCAGAGGTAACGCGAGTGACTCTTGAACTGCGCGCTATCATCGCGACCCTCGCGCTTGATCGCCAGCTCGTCATGTGACCACAGGAAATTCGCGGTGAGGCGCAAGGCGGCGGGTTCGCCGTAGCCGATGCGCGCGTAGGCATCGGCATAGGTCGGCTCGCCGGCATCGTGTGCGAAGGCGTGAATGAAGGGCTTCACGGTGCCCACGCGCACCGCGGCCAGCCCGTCCGCATTCCGGCTTGTGAGGCGGCCGCTGCTGCGGGCCATGGCGTTGAAGACGGACAGGCCGAGAGCCGTCTGCGGCGCGTCGGTGGCGTCGATGGTGTGCAGGTCGAATACGCCCGCCATGCGGTTGCCGTAGCGGACGGGGAAGCCGCCAGTGAAGACCTCGGCCTCGGCGATCAGGCCCGGGTCGATCACGCCGAATACGCTCTGGTATCCCGGCAGATGAAATGCCTGCCGCAGCGGGAAACCGTCGAGCAGCGTCAGCACCTCCCCGAACTCTCCGCCGCGCACGATCGAGCGGGCGGACACGCCGTCCTGCGTCATTCCCGGGAGACGCCCGGCCGCCCGGATCGCGTCCTCGCCCAGCACGGCCTGCGCCGCCAGCAGGTCGCCCCCAATGCGCAACGAGCCGGATGCAGCCTGATCCAGGGCGTAGCGGCTGGTAGAGACCACGATCTCTGCGAGCGCGGCGCGCAAGGGCGCAGGTCTCGCGAAGGGTGCCTGCAACTCGGTGCCATGCCGCGCGCCGGCCGGTGGCGCAATGACGACGGCGAACAGGCCTGGGCGGACCGGTGCCAGTGTGAGTCCTTGAGCGGCGAGGATCTCAAGCGCAACCAGCAAAGGCTCGCGCGCGCGGGGCTCGGCAGAAACGATGAGGGTCGGCGGGACCAGGTCCGAGCTGTAAACGAACTCGAGGCCATTGTCGCGCAGCGCGCCGAGCACTTCGACGACCGGGCGGCCCGTATAACGGGGCGTCTCGACGCCGGCCGCAGTGAGGATCAGGAGGTGTGCGAGTGCGATGCCGGACAGGATCCGGCGCAGCGAAGGGTGCATCCGCGGATTCTAGACTGCCGCCACCCCGGCTGCCGCTACCGGCTGCTCAATCGGGTGGCGCGACTCGAGCCAGGTCCAGAGCTCTTCCCATTGTGCGAGTTCCGGCTGCACGCGGGCCGGGTTCATGTCATGCAGGCCCAGGCCGTGCTCGTTGGCGAACACGTAGCTCTGCGAGTCGCGCAGCGTCGTCACCACCGGGATCTGCATCTGGTCGAGAAAGCGCATCAGGGTGCGGAAGATGATCGTGTTCGGCTTGACGCGGTTCGCGACCACGCCGAGGCGGTTCTCGCGGCGCTTGATCTTGCCCGAGATCAGCAGGTGGCCGATGCAGCGCGAGCAGGCGTGGATGTCAGCGTCGGAAGGCATGACCGGCACCAGCACGGCATCGGCGCCGCGCACGTGCTCGTTGAACTGGGGCGCCGGCAGCGCGGCGGGCGTATCCACGACCACGCGGTCGGTGCCGTGCGGGACGCGCAGCTGGAAACTGCGCGTCACGCCGAGGGCGCGGGCATAGGCGACGATGCCGTGGATCGCGGGGCGGGATGGCGGGCGCTTCTCGAGCCAGCGCGAGCTGGTGCCCTGCGAGTCGAAATCCATCAGCGCGATGTTCAATCCGCGCGCCGCGTACATCGCCGCGATGCCCGTGGCGATCGTCGATTTTCCTGAACCGCCCTTCGGATTGAGCAGGACGACCCGCAGCATGGCACCCCCCCGGCCGGTCGTTCAGCCTACGCCCCGCACCGGAGCCCGGCAAGGCAGCAGTCAAACCGCGCGATCGGCGGCCGCCGTCGCTATACTGCGCGAAATCCCTGAATTACCAAGGTCTTAGGTGCCCCGCCCGCAAGTCGTGATCGTCGGCGCCGGCTTTGGCGGGCTGGCCGTCGCGCGCGGGCTCGCGCGGGCGCCGGTGGACATCACGCTCATCGACCGGCAGAACCATCACCTGTTCCAGCCGCTCCTGTATCAGGTCGCAACCGCCGGCCTTTCTCCGGCGGACATCGCCTGGCCGGTGCGCCATCTCCTGCGCCGCCAGCCGAACGCGCGCGTGCTGATGGGGCAAGTGACGGCGGTCGACGCCTCACGCCGCGTGGTCATGCTGGGCCGCGGGCCCATCGCCTGGGACTGGCTCGTGCTCGCGACCGGCGCGACGCACGGCTACTTCGGCCGCGACGAATGGGCGGAGCATGCGCCCGGCCTCAAGGACCTCGACGACGCGACCGCGATCCGCCGGCGCCTGCTGCTCGCCTTCGAGCGCGCGGAAATGGCGACCAGTCCCGAGCTCACGCGCAAGCTGCTGACGGTCGCGATTGTGGGCGGCGGCCCGACCGGCGTCGAGCTCGCGGGCGCGATCGCGGAGCTGGCGCGCCATGCGCTGGCCGCGGATTTCCGCGCCATCGACCCAACCCAGGCACGCGTGATGCTGATCGAGGCCGGGCCGCGCCTGCTCCCGGCCTTCCCGGAATCACTGTCGCGCTATGCGGAAGGCGCGCTGTCCCGGCTCGGTGTGGAAGTGCGTCTGGGAACCGCGGTGAGTGAGTGCAGCGCCGAGGGTGTCACGATCAGCGACGAGCGCATACCCGTGGCGACCATTCTGTGGGCAGCCGGAGTCTCCGCATCGCCAGCCGCGCGCTGGCTTGGCATCGCCAGTGACCGAGCCGGCCGGCTGCCCGTGGAAGCCGACCTCAGCGCGCCCGGGCACGACCATATATATGTGATCGGCGATACCGCGCTCGCCAAAGACGCGCGCGGTGCGCCGCTGCCGGGCATCGCGCCGGTCGCGAAACAGCAGGGCGCCTACGTGGCGCGTGCGATCGTCGCGCGCCTCGCGGGCCGGGCTACACCCGCGCCCTTCGCCTATCGCGACCGGGGAATGCTGGCGACCATCGGCCGCAAATCGGCGGTCATCGCTTACCGGCGGCTGAGATTGCGCGGCTGGCCCGCCTGGTGGCTCTGGGGCGTAGCGCACATCTATTTCCTGGTGAGCCTGCGCAATCGACTGATCGTCGTGACGCAGTGGCTGTGGTCGTACTTCCTGTTCGAGCGCGGCGCCCGACTGATCACCGGCCTGCGGCGCAACGAACCGAATGGCGGCCTCAGCCCGTGAAGCGGCGCCACCAGTCGCGCAGACGGCGCGGAAAGTACTCGAGCCCCGGCGGATAGCATCCGTCCATCGTCTCGAGGACGGCGTCGCGCGGCACGGCGATGGCAACGACCTCGCCTTCGCCCCGGCAATCAACGTCCGTCGCGAGCCCGGTCTCGTAGTCGAGCCAGACTTCCTCGAGCGATTCCGGCATGGCCGCCTGCCAGGAGCTCGCGCCGGCACCCGCCATGATCTCCGCCCAGACCGGCAGCGCTCCCTGCGAGCCGGTGAGACCGGTGCTTTCGTTGCCGTCGTGCCCGACCCAGACGACGATGAGATGGCTGCCGGAGAATCCCGCGAACCAGCTGTCGCGCAAGTCGGAGGAAGTGCCCGTTTTGCCGGCGGTCACCAGGCCGTCGGGCAGCCGTTCGGCGCCGCTGCTGGCGGTGCCGCGACTCATGACCTGGGTCAGCATACGATTCAGCTGGTACACGGCGGCCGGCTCCGCCGCGAGTCGGGCCGCGGGCGGCGTCCGGCGCAGCGTGGTGCCGTCCTGGGTCACGATCGCGTGCACTGCGTAAGGCTGGCGCGCGATGCCGCCGGTCGCGAGGCTGCCGTAGATCTGCGCGACCTCGAGCGGCGTGAGTTCGACCGCGCCCAGCAGCATGGCCGGCAGGCGCCGCGGCTCGCGGTCGAGCCCGAGCGCGGAGAACTTGCGCGCGATCGGATCGAGCCCGACTTCCATGCCGAGTTGCACCGTCGCGAGATTGCGCGATTGCGTCAGCGCGCGCAGCAGGGGGACCGGCCCCTCGGCTTCATGGTCGAAGTTCTGCGGGCGCCATTCCTTGCCGCCCGCCATGCGCACTTCGATCGGCTCGTCGTAGAGCGTGGTCGCGGCATGATAGTGGCCGGTCTCGAGGGCGGCGAGGTAGACGACCGGCTTCACGAGCGAGCCGATCGGCCGGCGCGCATCGAGTGCGCGGTTGAAGCCGGCGATGCGCGAGCGGCGTCCGCCGACGATCGCGAGCACCTCGCCGCTGTCCGGTTCGGTGACGACCACGGCGCCTTCGAGGCGGAGACCAGCGGCGCGGCGGCGGCGGTCGAGCCGCGCGAGCTCCTCCTCGAGCGCGCCCTCGGCCAGCGCCTGCACACGCGTGTCGAGGCTGGTAAAGACCGTGAGGCATTCGCGATCGGGCTCGTCCTTGAGCTCGCGGCGTAGCTCACGGCGCACGTAGTCGAAGAAGGCGGGGTAGTAGCCTTCGGTCGCCCGCGGCACGACGCCGAGCGGCCTGCCGACGGCGACCTTCGCCTCCGGAACGGTGACGACCTCAAACTCGGCGAGCCGCGCCAGCACGAAATTGCGCCGCGCGAGCGCGCGCTTCGGGTTGGCGCGCGGGTTGTAATACGAGGGTCCGCGCACGATGCCGACCAGGAGCGCCACCTCGGCGAGGTCTAGTTCGGCGAGCGGCTTGCCGAAGTAGAAACGGCTCGCGAGACCGAAGCCGTGGATCGCACGCTCGCCGTCCTGGCCGAGGTAGATCTCGTTGACGTAGGCGTTCATGAGCTCGACCTTGCCGACACGCCGCTCGAGCAGGAGCGCCATGATCGCCTCGCGCGCCTTGCGGCCGTATGAGCGCCGCTCGTCCAGAAAGTAGCTCTTGACCAGCTGCTGCGTCAGCGTGCTTCCGCCCTGTTCCACGCGGCCGGCGCGCCAGTTCGCCCAGGCGGCGCGCAGGATCGCGCGCAGGTCGATGCCCGGGTGCGAATCGAAGTTGCGGTCCTCGATGATCTTGAGCGCGGCCGGCAGGAGCGGGGGCACGGCATCGGGCGGCACGACGACGCGGTCCTCGCCGTGCACTGGAAACAGGCTCCCCACCTGCAGCGGCTCGAGCGCCGCCGCCGGCAGCCGGCGGCCGGCGCCGTCCTCGAGCGCGCTGATCGCCTGTGCATCGGCCACGATTGCGAGCGGCTGCGCCTCGCGCAACCGGTCCGCAAAGCGCGCCTCGCGCAGCATGACCTCGAAGCGCGAGCCCTTCTTGCGGTAACTGCCCGGCTGCCGGCCGCCGCCGGCACGATAGCCGTGGCGCTTCAGTTCGCGCTCGATCACGGCCGCCGGGAGCGGCAGGCCGGGCCTCAGCTCGAATGGCCGCGCATAGACGCGAGTCGGTACGTTCCAGCGCCGTCCCTCGAACTGGGTCGCGATCAGGCGGTCGAGCCAGGCGATGTAGAGGCTGCCCGCCGTGACGAACACGAGCAGCGCGCCGTAGACGAGCCGGCGTCGCCAGGACATCCGGGCGCGAACGCGGCGGGGATTTCCGTCCGGGCTGTTCAGGGGGACCGCCTGCAAGTTCCGGCCGGGTGCCGGGTTCCAATGTACGTCATCTGACGCCGGCCGCGGGAAATCGTTTCCGCGGCCCGGCTGCGCTACGATCCGTGGCTACCAGTCCGAAAGGGGGTCCCATGCGTAACGCTATCGCCCTTGCCGTTCTGCTGGCCCTGCCGCTGCCGGCCGCTGCCCAGCCCCTGCCGCCCGATGCCGTCGCCATCGACGGCGACGTGCATCGCGTGATCCTCGAAAACGAGCATCTGCGCGTGTTCGACGCGCGCGCCGAGCGCGGCATGAAGAGTCCGATGCACAGCCACCCGCCCATGGTGCTGGTCAACCTCGGCAAGTCGCGGCATCGGCTGACGACGCCGGACGGCAAGAGCTCGCTCATCGACCTCAACCCCGGCCAGGTGCTCTGGCGCGGCGAGCCGACGGCGCATTCCTGGGAATTGCTGACCGGCGAGCTGCATGCCATCGGCGTCGAGATCAAGTCTGCGCAGGGTGCGGGCACCGCACCCGCGGAAGTCGCGCGGCCGACCATCGATTCGACCATCGCGGACCCCGACGTGCATCACGTGCTGTTCGACAACGCTCACGTGCGCGTCTTCGAGGGACGCACCTCGCACGGCCGCAGGAGTCCGATGCACTCGCATCCGCCCTCACTGCTCGTCACCCAGGACTGGATCCGCCTGAAGCTGACGCTGCCGGACGGAAAGTCGTCGATCTTCGACTTCCATCCCGGGCAGGTGATGTGGCTGCCCGAGGGCGGCACGCATTCCTGGGAGACGATCGCCGGCAACGGCCGGGTGATCGTGATCGAAGTGAAATCCGCGCAAGCAGCCTTGACACCAAAATGATTCGGCGTATATTCCGCGCCCCTATGCGTAACCAATGTCATCCAGCCGCTGCGAAAGCCGCGGATCACACCTTCGACCGGGCGCAGTCGCGGCCTGACGAAGGCACCGCGCTCGCGCGCCTGGAGCGCGTGGCGAGCTAGCCCTTTCTCGTTCCGGGAGGGCGAGCTCGTGCAGCCGCCCACCGGTCTCAGGTCCCCCGAGGCCCCGGTCGGCAGTTGCCTACCGGGGCTTCGTGTTTTCGAAGCCCCGTACCGGAACCTGGCTTCGGCGCGCCGCTTAGCGGCGGGCCGTGAGGAGGCATGCGATCTTGAAACCGCACCTGCGGGCGATGGAAAAGTCCCGGCGGGCCAATAGGGGCCGCCGGGTGTGACAAGGGCCAGATTCATGGCAACTGGAAAACGGACCGGATGATGAACAGCAATTCCGACACCTCGGCGGATGGCAACGGCGCCTTGCGGCCGTTCAACGTCGGTGTCTCGTTGCAGCACGACCTGTACGGCCTGGGTGAGGCGGTGATGAAGAGCCGCGCCATCCAGGCGTTCGACAACGCGGCCACGCGGTTTCCCATCCACCGGGTACTGCGCTGCGCTGCAAGACGGCCGCTCGAGATCGTGTTCGACGATCTCGCGCTGAACTTCGGTCTGACCGCGCAGCGGCTGGACACGGGCTCGCTTTTGCTCGACGGAGCGGGAGTCTTCGCGGAGGCGGAAGGCTGGCAGCACGCGGGCTACTGCTCGTGCCGGTTCAATGTCTGGGCGGCGAGCGTCGAGCGGGTCGAACAGGTTCGCGCGACGGTATTTCGCATCATCGGTGACGATCGCGTGCGCGACCAGCTCTTTGTCATCGACTGGCGGTTCGCGAACAGGCGCGGTCAGCTCTGCTCGACGTCTTTCGAAGAGCTGGCCGACGACGACCTGCTCGACGAGGCCTATCCGATGCTGGGACGGCCGGTGCAGGAATTCGTCGATCAGTACGTCCAGGCCCCGGAAGCGGTGCTGATCCTGCTGGGGCCGCCGGGGACTGGAAAGACGCGGCTCGTGAGGGCGATCCTTTCTGCGCTGTCGCGGCGCAAGGGCGATAGCGCGGAAGTGCTGTACACGGCCGACCGGACGGCATTGAAGTCGGACGAGCTGTTCGTCGCTTTCGCGACGGGGACGCACGACGCTTTCGTCATCGAGGACGCCGACTACCTGCTGCAGCCGCGGACGGACGGCAACCTCGACGTCCACCGGTTCCTGATGGTCGCCGATGGCGTCGTGCGGGCGCAGAATCGGAAGCTGCTGTTTACGACCAACCTGCCGAATGTCGGCGCGATTGACAATGCGTTGCAACGGCCCGGACGTTGCTTTGCCACTGTCCCGGTTCGGTTACTGAGCACGCCGGAAGTCGGCCGCCTGGCGGGCAGGATGTCGCATGGTGATGAAGAGCTGGCCTCGCGAGTCGTCAGGCGCTCCCTGCCGGACGGTCATGGCACTGCGTCGCTGGCGACGGTATACAAGGCTTTCAACGCGGAGAAACCGGTTTGAGTGAGAAGAGCTACGAAGTATTGGAGGTACCGGGCGGACACCCGGTCAAGATGTGGACGCGCGGCGCGCCGGTCGAGGATGCCGCGCGCGCGCAGCTTGCGAACACGGCGCAAATGCCGTTCGTGTACCGTCACGTCGCGGCGATGCCGGACGTGCACCTCGGCATCGGTGCGACCGTGGGTTCCGTGGTCGCGACGCAGGGCGCGATCATCCCGGCCGCGGTCGGAGTGGACATCGGCTGCGGCATGATGGCGGTGCAGACGACGCTTGATGCCGCGCAGCTTCCGGACTCGCTGGCCATGCTGCGCACGCTCATCGAGCGCGCGGTGCCGCACGGCTTCGAGTCGATCCGCGGCGCGAGCCGCAGGGGCTCCTGGATCACGGCGCCCGAACCGGTGCTTGCGCGCTGGCGCGGACTGGCGCAGCGGCTCGACCGCATCCGCGAGCGCCGCCCGAAGCTGAAGGGCAAGGACCCGCAGGACCAGCTCGGCACGCTGGGCGGGGGCAACCACTTCATCGAGATCTGCCTGGATACGGACGGCAAGGTCTGGGTGATGCTGCACTCCGGCTCGCGCGGCATCGGCAACCGCATCGGCGAGACCTACATCGAGCTCGCCCGCGACGACATGCGCCGTCACTTCATCAACCTGCCGGACCGCGACCTCGCCTACCTGGTCGAGGGCACGGAGCACTTCGACGAGTACGTCGAGGCCATGTCCTGGGCGCAGGAGTACGCCCTGGAGAACCGCCGCGCGATGATGGAGAGCATCCTCGCGGTCATGCACGAGGCGCTGCCGCGGTTCGCGGCGGGCGCGGTCGCGGTCAACTGCCACCACAACTACGTCGCGCGCGAGCGCCACTTCGGCGAGGAGGTGTGGCTCACGCGCAAGGGCGCGGTGCGTGCCGGCGCCGGGGAGCTCGGCATCATCCCGGGCTCGATGGGCGCGCGCTCGTACATCGTGCGCGGGCTCGGTAATCCGGAGAGCTTCGAGAGCTGCAGCCACGGCGCCGGCCGCCGGATGTCGCGCGCGCAGGCGCGCAAGCGCTTCACCCTCGAGGACCACATGCAGGCGACGGCCGATGTCGAGTGTCGCAAGGACGCTTCGGTGATCGACGAAACGCCAGCGGCCTACAAGGATATCGATGCGGTCATGGCGGCGCAGCGCGACCTGGTCGAGATCGTGCACAAGCTGAAGCAGGTGCTGTGCGTGAAGGGTTGAATGCGGCCCGCATTCGCCGGCTGTTAGCCGCGCGGAGCCGCGAACACCTGCGCCCAGTAGATGCCCTTCTCGCTGCTCGGCTCGAAGGCGTAGCCGACGCCCATTTCGCGGAACTCCGGATCCATCAGGTTGGCGCAGTGCTGCGGGCTGTCGACCCAATCCGCGACCACTCGCTCGGGCGTCGGCTGGCCGGCGGCGACATTCTCGGCCGTGGCCCGCCAGCGGTAGCCGCTGCGGGAGACGCGATCGGCGGTCGTCGTGCCGTCGTGGCCCAGGTGCGTCAGCACGCTGCGCGCGGCCATGTCGCGCGCGTGCGAGAGCGCCGCGTGGCGCAGCGGCTCCGACAGGGCAAGGGGAGGCGCCGCTTCGAACGACTTGCGGCCGCAGCGCCTCGGCTGCGCGCGCGCTTCGTTCACGAGCGCGAGCACGCGGCCGCTGATCGCCTCGGCATCGCCCGCAGCAGGTACGTTGAGCGGAGCGGCTAGCACGAGCCAGGCGCCTCTTGCCCGCGTCGCCAGGCCGAACTCCTCGTAGGCAGGATCGGCGATGTCCTTGCATCCGCGCCGCGCCAGCAGGTCCGCAATGGCGGCATCGCTGCCGGTTGCTTCCAGCATGGCCGACTGCAGGGCGGAGTAGCCTGCGGCCTTCATGGCCTCGTCCAGGTCGCGTCCTGCGGCCAGCGCCTGCGCGGCACGATCGAGCTCGCGCACACGCCGCAATGCTGACGGAGTTCCTGCGCGACCTTCGCAGCCGCCGGCGCGCAGTCGCTGGATAGTCCCGACCAGATCGGTATCCGCCGTGGCAGCAGGTGAGGCGAGCAGGAGCATCAGTGCCAGGAGGCAAGCGTTCACAGGCCGGCTTGCAGCAGCTGGCGGGGGTCCATCCCGCTAGGCTATGTGAGTTGCCGGGAAGGCCGCAACCGGCCGGCGCAAAGAAAGTGGTGCAAACCCTCGAGCCGGAACTTCGATGCGAGTCGGACGAAGTCCAATCTGCCTGTCGGCGACAGTCTGGTGACTGTCGGACCATTGTTGTCCGGTGCGCTGGGTGGCTATGCGACCGGCGGAAGTAAGGGCGCGGCTGCCGAGCGCCTGGACGAATCAGCGCACTACTTTTCGCGCGAGCTCTGCGCGTGGCCGGCCCCCTCGCATACGGCTGGCGACGCCTCGCATGACCGGCCGCGGGCGAGCTTCGCGTACGTGGCGGAACGCTACCATCAGCTGCGCAACAAACTCGGCGGCAGGCGCTATTATGAGTCATACGGATTCGAGCGCGTGACGGACGCCTACCTCGATGTCAATCGCGCCATGAACCACCCGCGGAGCCGCTACGAGTAGCAAGTCGCCGCTGCTACAATCTGCAGCGGGCCCGTTCCGGAAGCGATTCCGATGCCGCAGAAAAAGGATCGCGCCAAGCGCGTGTTCACCGGCGTCTACTTCGACCGCGCGCAGCACGACGCGCTGCGCGCGCTCTCGGACCGTACACGCGTTCCGCTCGCGGCCTACCTGCGCGAAGCGGTCGATCTGGTGCTTGCACGCTATGGCGCGGCACCACGCGGGACGCGGGCTGCACGCAAGTAGGCTGCAAGGTCGCTGACATTCGGCACTAGCCAGGCTGTGCACTTGCGGCGCCGGCTGGCCACCCGGCGCGCGGGTTGCCTTGTCTGCATCGCGAGTGATTTCCTCCCCTGTAGACGTCCAAGAGGCAGGAATCAGCGGGTCGACGGGCGTACGGCCTTTGTGCTGCGAGTGCCATCGTCGACAGAGAGTCAGTGGACGTGGTTGCAGCAAGTCGCTCGAATACCGCCGCAATGCCTGCCAGTCATGCAGCGCTGCCAGCGCGATTGCTGGGATATTTCCGTCTCCAACGCAGTCGGGCCAACCTGGCGGGATTCGTTCTCGTGTCCGCCCTTCTGGTAGCTTGTGCCGACATCGACCTGCGCATTTCACGGTTGCTATTCGACGGAGAGTTCTACCTGGCGCACCAGGCCGGGATTCGCCTGCTGCACGACTCCGTGCGCTACTTCATCGTCGCATCAATGCTCCTGGTACTCATCATCTACCTGTTCAATCGGATCGGAAAACGCCATCTGTTCGGCATAGACGGTCGGACAGTCAGCTACCTGTTGCTGGTACTGATCGTCGGTGCCGGACTGATTGTGAATGCCGGGTTCAAGGACCACTTCGGGCGCGCACGACCTCGGGACCTCGATGAGTTTGGCGGGTCGGCGCGTTTCACGCCCGCTTTCGTAGTGAAGGGCGATTGCGATCGCAATTGCTCGTTCTCTTCCGGTGATTCGGCCGGCGCCTTTTTCTCGCTTGCCTTTGTCGCCGCCTTTGGCCGTAAGCGCGCAATCTCGATTGCGGCGATTGGATTCGGTGTACTGGTCTCCGCCTCCCGCATCGCGTCTGGCGCCCATTTCTTCTCGGACACCGTGGTGTCCTACTTTGTCATGCTGATCGTGACGGACGCCATTTACTACCTCATATTCCTGCCCGGCCCCGAGCCTGCCCTGCAGTTGCCGGCTCTTCGCACTGGCGCAATGGTGCGCGCGGCCGGGGCGCACTCGGTGCCGCCTTGAACTTGCGAAGGGCCAGGTTCCGTATCTCGCATGCCGCGTTTTCGGTAGCGCTTCCAGCGCTGATATTTGCGGCATGCAATGCGCCGAACATCGACAGGCTGGCCAGATGGTTTGGCGGGCCCGACCGGCTGGATTACGTTGCCCTGTCCGCGTACCTGCTGGCCGGACTGTGCCTGTTCATCGCGTTCTTCACCGTGCTGGCGCACCGGTGGTCAATTAAGCCGGCCGCGATCGTGCTCGCAGTCGCCAGCGCACTGGCGGCGTACTTCATCGCCAAGTATGACATTGCATTTGACAGTTCCATGATGCGCAACGTGGCACACACGGATGCCACGGAAGTCCGGCAACTGCTGTCGTCGCAAATGCTTCCATGGCTTGCCGTGTTGGCGGGCCTGCCGATCGTCGCGGTGCTGTGTACTGATATCACATTCCGGCCGGCGGGCCGCTACCTGCTTGCATCAGCGGCCGTATTTGCCGGGGCCGTGACCATTGCCTTGGTTTCCGTCTATTTGAATTACCATCCGATTCACCGTGCCGGAAACATCTCGCGGAAGTACATCGTCCATTCGCTGGTGCCGGTGAATTTTCTCGTCGGCGGCATCAGCGCTGTCTACGGGTGGGTCCGGCCATTGATCGACTATCGGCCGGCAGACACTGCGATCGCAGGCCACGTCGAGTCCCCGGGTCACCTCGTAGTCGTGCTGGCGATCGGGGAATCCTCGCGGCGCAGGAACTTCAGCCTCTATGGCTATCGCCGCCAGGAAACGAACCCGGTGCTGCGAACGATCGATGGCTTGCATCTACTGCACGGCATTGCAGATCGCGGTTCTACGCTGAATGCGTTGCCGAAAATACTGGAGAAGAAGGGGGTCAAATTGCCGGCCCTCGTGGCCAAGTTCGGGATCCCGACCGCGTGCTACGTGAACTACTCGCTTTACGACAACTGCGAACCGATCGGGGAGATCGCCGCCGGCCCTTGCGGGCACGGCGGAAAGTGCTACGACGAAGACGTCATTCCACTATTGGCAGCGAATATAGTTGACTACGAGAGCGGGCAGCGCTTCATCGTGCTGCATCTTGGCGGCGGCAGTCACGGCCCGCTCTACCAGGACCGCCACCCCCCGGAGTTCCGCCGACTGCAGCCCGCATGCAACGACGCGGACGTCGTCAATCAGTGCACCCTGCAGGAATTGCACAATGCCTACGACAACACGATCGTCTACTTGGACCATGTTCTCGGCAGGATGCTGTACACGCTGGAACGGTCCGGCGCGCCATACGTGTTCATATATTTGTCGGATCACGGCGAATCGTTGATGGAAGGAGGGCGACTCTTTCACGGAATGCCGCCGGGGATCCCGTTGCCACCTGAACAGGCCGAGATCCCGTTGATCGTAAAGTCATCGGTGCCGATCTCGATCGTGGAGCGCGCTGTCTACCGCCAGCAGGACGTATTCGACACGGTTGTCGACCTCTTTGGCATCCGAACTGTGGCATTCGATAGGGCTGGCAGCTTCATCAAGCTGCGCTCCGGGCCAGGAACTGCAGGAGGCACCGACGGAGTCGACTGAGTCAATGGGTCGGACATGGGCGAGAGCCCGTACCGCGACTGGTTTGTCCCATGCAGGCGTCTAAGATGATTGGAGCCACGAATGAATCCGGCGCCGGACGTGACCTGGCAAGCGCCGGGCCGCGGGGCCTGGATCCACTGGATACCGAGCGTGCTGGCACGCATCGGTTCCGGCACGGGCAGCGTGTGGTTCTTGACGGTCCTTCTCGCTTTTGCACTGTTCTTCAACGGCGCGCGCCCGTTGTGGGCTCCGGACGAGGGTCGATACGTGGCTGGTGCAATGGAAATGCTGCACCGGAACGACTATGTCGGCATCTTCCTGAACGACGATACTGCGCACTTTGCCAAGCCCCCGTTGACGTATTGGTCGCTCGCGGCGGCCCTGCATGCGCTCGGACGGTCCGAGTTCGTCGCGCGTCTGCCAAACGCGATTGCATTCTTCGCCACTGCGCTGCTGTTGTGGCCTGCCGGCCGCATCGTGGTGCCGCGCATGCCGGCGCTGCCGATGATGCTCTATGCGACCATGGCGCTGCCGTTCCTGGCGTCGAACTTCATCACCACTGACACGCTCCTCGCGCTCTTTACCGCGCTCGCCGGGGTCTCGTACCTGTTTCTGGAGGCCGGCATTGCGCCACGCCGGGCCGCTATCGGCCTTTGGGCTGGTCTCGGTCTCGGTGTCCTGACCAAGGGCCCACCCGCACTGTTGGCGCTGCCGGTATTTGTCTGCTGGCTCGCCTGCCAGCGCAACGGACTGGCGCTGCGCCGCATGTTCCTGTCGGCTGGCGTGCCGCTGTTTGTCGTCGTCGCGTCGAGCTGGTATCTGGTGGCAAACGAGCGATTTCCGGGGCTGCTCGACTTTCTGCTGCGGGAGGAAGTCGTCAAGCGGATCACCTCGGACGATTTCCAGCGCAACAGTGCCTGGTACGGAGGGCTGGTGGTCTTCGTGCCGACGCTGCTCGTTGGCGGATTGCCCTGGCTGCCGGCCTGGCTTGGGTTGCGGCGGCGCGGCGGACTGGTGCCTCCGTTGGCGGAGCCCGTCGATCGCTTGCTGGTGCTCTGGATCGCCGTACCACTCGCGATCTTCCTGGTGTCGAAGTCACGCCTGCCGCTGTATTTGCTGCCGCTGTTTATGCCGTTGGCCCTGTGGCTGGCACGGAGATTCGAGCCGGCGGCACGCGAGTTGTGCCCCGGGCGCATGGGCCTGATCGTCGTCAGCGTCCTCGCACTCTGGACAGTCGCCAAGTTCGGTCTCGCGCAGCTCTCGCCGCCAAAGGCCGACGGCCGTGAGACGGCGGCATTCGTCACCCGAGTGGCCGGTACCGGCGTGGACGATGTGGTTTACGTGGACAGACATGCGGCCTGGGCCCTGCGCTTCTATCTCGGCGCCCACGTACGGGAAGCCTGGCTACTTCGTGCGTATGACGAACCCAGCTATCGAGCGGCAACCTCGCTGACGAAACTGCTGGGCCGGCGGCTGCATGCCAGCAAGCGCCTTTTCATGGTCAACCCGTGGTCGACCGGCAAATTCGAGCGCGCGCTGTTTGATGCGGGTTTGTGCGCACAGCCGCTCGGTCGTCACGGCGCATCCGTCGCCTACCGCGCCGCTCCGCGGGGGCCAGCAACCTGTCGGCCAATCCCCGCCGATCCGCAAGGGGACGATGTCCATGGCCGATAGCGCATTGCCATTCGATGGCTCGGGGCTGTCAATCGTCGTCCCGATCTACAACGAAGGCCCGATCATCACCGCGGTCCTGACGGAGCTGCGGACCTGCCTGCCACAGGCGGAAATTGTGGCCGTCGACGATGGCAGCGACGATGAGACCTGGGATCGGATCCGCGCGCTGCCCAGCGTGCGCGGCCTTCGATTGCTGCGGCACTGCGGCCAGAGCGCGGCGATTTACTGGGGGCTGAATTCGGCGACGAAATCTCTGCTTGGCATCATGGATGGCGACGGTCAGAACGATCCAGCCGATTTCGGGACTTTAGTCCGCGCATTGGGCGATGGCCGGGCCGACGTCGCCTGCGGATTCCGAGTGAATCGGCATGACAGCTGGAACCGCCGCATCGCATCTCGATTCGCAAATGTCATCCGCCGGCTCATCCTCCGGGACGGTGTGCGTGACACGGGTTGCTCGCAGAAGGTATTCATGCGCGAGCACGGCCAACTGCTGGTGCCGTTCCGTGGCATGCACCGCTACCTGCCGGCGATCTTCCGCCGCGCAGGTCTTCGAGTGATCGAGGTTCCGGTCAATCATCGCCCCAGGCTGGGTGGAGCTTCGAAATACGACAACTGGCAGCGCGCGCGTGCCGGCATTTGCGATCTGTTCGGTGTCGCGTGGCTGCTGAACCGAAAGGTGCTGCCACCTCCGACGGAGGCTGCCCCATGAACGAGATGCTTGTTCAGTTCACTCTGCCCGGTGTCACGGTGACGGTGACAGGATGGAAGCTGGTCGGGTATGGCGGCGTCGTGATGTTCACGGGCCGCTGGTTCGTCCAGATGGCCGCTTCGCATTCTCGGCGGCGATCGCATGTCCCGCAGCTGTTCTGGTACATGTCGCTGGCCGGGAGCTTCCTGCTGCTAGCCTACTTCATCTGGGGACGGACGGATTCGGTCGGAATTATCTCGAATTTGTTTCCTTGCCTCGTGGCCATCTACAACCTGCGACTGCTCGCGCACGACCGGCGATCAATAGGGCAGCCGCCGGACGGTACGGGACCGATCGATTCCGGCGGCGGCGCCACATAGCCGAATCGCGGACCGTGCCGCGAACTGCATGATTGCGTCGCGCCCAAGCGGCCCTTGATATCGCTTCGCACGGAGTGCGCAGGGCATCGCGGCGCGATCGTGCGTGCCGAAGGCGGCGTCGTGCCGGCGAGCAGGCGCACGAGCCTCGTGCAATGGATGCCGAGGCTGCGGGCAAAGGTGCGCAGCGAATAGGACCGGTTCAGCGCCCGCCGGCGTCGGAACTCCACGTGGAGGAACTGACGCAGGTCCATCCGACTAGGCTATGTGAGTTGCCGAGGCGGCCGCAACCGGTGGGCGCAAAGAAAGTGGTGCAAATCCCCGGCGCAATATCGCGCCGCTCCGGGCGGTCAGCTGTTTCGAGGGGACGTCAACCAGAGGCCAGGATCATGCGCGCCGTTTTCGCAGTACCGATTTGCTTGACGCTGGCAGCGCTGGCTACGTCCTGTGCGCGTGCCGGCACAGAGGCGGAAAGCCAGGGCGCGCCTGCAGCCCCGGAGTTCACGCATAGCTCCCAGGGTGACTGGATCAACTCGGCGCCGCTGACACTCGCCGGATTGCGCGGCAAGGTCGTGCTGGTAGATTTCTGGACGTTCGAATGCTGGAACTGCTACCGCTCATTCCCATGGCTCAACGCGGTGGAAGAGAGTTTCTCGGGCCAGCTATTTCAGATCGTGGGCGTGCACTCGCCGGAATTCGAACGCGAGCGCGATCTGGGGAGGGTCGCTGCGAAAGTGCGCGAATTTCGACTCGGGCATCCGGTCATGATCGACAACGATTTCTCCTACTGGCGCGCCATGGGCAACCGCTACTGGCCGTCCTTCTACCTGATCGACAAGCAGGGCCGCCTCCGCTATCACTTTGCGGGCGAGACGCACGCCGGCGATGTGAGGGCGCAGGCGATCGAACGGCGGATCGCCGAACTGATCGCGGAATGAAGGGTGTGGATTCCCAACATCTGGGTGACAACTCTGGCTCTCCATTCTAGGTTCAGCAGAACCGCAGAGAGGGGACGCCATGACCAAGAACGAGCAGATCCGCCTGACCCATTGGCGGTTCAAGGTTTTGCAGCGTGCAGGTGACGCGCGCTCCATAGCGCGTACTTGCCGGCATCACGGCATATCGCGCCAAACGTTTTACAGGTGGCGCCGTCGCTTTACGGAACAGGGCGTGGTTGGGCTCTGCAACCGACCGGGCAGGCCGCGCCATTCCCCCCGAGCCAAACCACCGGAGGTGATCGCCAAGATCCGGTATTTGCGGGAGAACTATCACTTCGGCGCCGGCCGGATCGCCGACTACCTGAAGCGCTTTCACCAGCTCTCGATCGCCACCTCGTCCGTGCATCGGATTTTGCTCCGTCACGGCCTGGGCAGGCTGCCCGCGAACCAGAAGCACCGTCCCCACAAGCAGCGCTGGAAGCGCTATGAGAAGCGCCAGCCCGGCCATCGGCTGCAGGTGGACGTCAAGTTCCTCGAGCGCATTCCGGGCACCCGGCGGCGCTTCTATCAGTTCACGGCCATCGACGATTGCACCCGCATCCGGGTGCTTAAGATCTACGACCGCTGCAACCAGGCAACGGCGATCCAGTTCGTCGATGAGGTACGGCGGCGGCTCCCCTTCCGGATCATGGTGATCCAGACCGACAACGGCGCCGAGTTCCAGTCCCACTTCCACTGGCACCTGGGGGATCTGGATATCCAGCATGCGTACATTCGGCCGCGTACGCCGCACCTGAACGGCAAGGTCGAGCGATCACACCGTGTCGACGACCAGGAGTTCTACCAGCTGCTGGACCGGGACGGCGTCACCGACGACATCCACTTGTTCAACACAAAGCTGCGCGAGTGGGAGGACTATTACAATCGCCATCGACCGCACGGAGCACTCGACGGGCAAACCCCGTACGAGCGGCTCCTGGCGAAGACGAGGGCCGGAGCGTCACCGGCATGATGGGAAGCTACATGAAACTATTGGTCGGGGTGACAGGATTTGAACCTGCGACTCCTACGTCCCGAAATTCTCTGAATCAGAGTATTAAATCGCAAGCATTGGTAATCTTTTCCTAGTCCAATCGCGGACTTGCCGGCGCTTTCGCCTCACGCGCTGTATCGCCAGCATTGCTATCTCCTGCTAACCTTTTCGCCGTGCAATGTACTTCATATGGACTTCAGCTCGGTGTCGCACGCACTGACCAAAGGCGCCGCGCATGCAAGTTCGCCTGAAGAAATCCAATGTCGCCCGCTTCACGCCGCGCGCTACACCATTCGAGTTGTGCGACAGGCTTCTGCCTGGTCTCGTACTGCGCGTACAGCCAACTGGAAGCCGAACCTTCTATTGGACCTATCGGCTTGCGGGCCAGCGTTCGCGCTATCGCCTCGGAACTTCGCCGGCTTTGTCGCCTGACGGCGCTCGCCAGCTCGCCCGGAAAATCGCCGCAGAGGTCGCTGACGGGCGTGATCCCAACAGGCGTCGCGCCGCTGAACGCGCTGATGCACAGCGCCGGCGTGTTGGAACCCTGCGCGCCTTCTTGGAGCAGCGCTACGAACCGTGGGCTACATCGAACCTGCGCAGCGGCGCAGCACAGCTCGAGCGCATCCGCGCAGACTTCGCCGACTGGCTCGATAAGCCGATGTGCGACCTCACACCGTGGCTGATCGAGACCTACCGCAAGCACCGGCGGGATGCGGGAATCATGCCGGTGACCATCAATCGCGAAATTCAGCGGTTGCGTGCAGTCGCCGCCAAGGCTGTTACCTGGGGCGTGCTCGCAGGGCACCCATTCGCCGCCGTCAGGCCGCTACGGCACGACAAGACGGGTAGGGTGCGGTTCCTATCGCCAGATGAAGAGCGCAGCCTGCGGGCTGCGCTGGTGAGCCGCGAGGAGCGGTTGCGTGTGGCTCGTGATCGATTCAATACTTGGCGGAAAGTGCGCCACCTTGAGCCGCTGCCGCGGCGCGAGGAGATCTACGTCGACCACCTGCGCCCAATCGTATTAGTCGCACTTAATACTGGACTCCGGCGTGGCGAACTCCTGGCACTCACCTGGAACGACGTTGATCTCGGCGGCCGCATCATTACGGTGCGCGGTACGAGCTCGAAGACCGGCCAGACGCGCCGAATTCCGGTCAACCAAGAAGCACTCGATGTCTTGGCAACATGGCGGAGACAGGCGCCAGAGGCTGGCCGGCAGTCTCACGTTTTCGGCGGCGTTGACGGCGTTGCTATCGCTCGGGTGGACACGGCCTGGCGGACCGCGATCACGCTCGCTGGATTAGTCGAATTCCGCTTCCACGACTTGCGGCACCATTTCGCGAGCAAGCTCGTGATGTCAGGCGTGCCGCTCAACACGGTTCGCGAGCTGCTCGGGCACCGGTCGCTCGAGATGACGGTGCGCTACGCCCACCTCGGGCCCGAGTCGTTGGCACGAGCGGTCGAGAAGCTAGAGCGACCAGCAGCGTGAGTGGTAGACGCAGGACGCCGGGGCAAAATGCGGTACATCTTTGCGCGTTGCTGACGCGCGAGCTTTGGCCTCGCGATGAGGAGGTAGGCCGCGCGATCGCTGCGGCGCTGGGAATCGAAACTTCCTCGCTCGCTGTCAAGCTTTCGCGGCTTCGTCGCCGCATTAAGTCGAAATCACTGCGGCGAGCGATCGGCGCTGACCGACGACACGCGGTCTGGTTCTGCATGCGCCTGGCCGAATTGCGGGCATTGACCCAGCCTGCCGCCGTGCGTGCCTACCGGCGAGCAGTTAGGTGTGGCACATCGCACGAGCTAGCCGAAGCCTGGGCCAGGCTGCATAAATGATAATTTAAGGAAATCGCGGGAATCGTAGTCTGGCCCCGGGGAACAACCGGGAGTGCTGGCCAATGGCGCGTAGATTTCTGACCAAGAAAGCCGCGGACTACTGCTCCGCGCGCGGGCGGCCGATCAGCTTCAAATCATTGCAAAACTACCGCTGCCGCGGCCAGGCGGACCCCGGCGAGCGCGGTCCGCGTTTCTTTCGTGATCCGCAATCCGGGGTTTGTTACTACCACGAGATCGATCTCGACGCATGGATCGCGGAGTTCGAGAAGCGCCTGGTTGAAGGCGCGCGGCAGCCCCGCCGCCCTTGGCTGGATGCGGCCTGACCTCAGTGAATCGCAGTTCGCCGCTGAAGGCACGTTCCAACGGCGCCGTCGGAGATAAGCATGCGGCGCACGCGGCTTTCGAGTCGAGCGCTGGGGCAACATGCGCGCAGCTGTCATGACGCTGGACGAAGCCGAGGCTGGCCCGTTGCGCAGCCGTGGCCGCGCGAAATTGCGGGCAGTCGCCGGCTCCGACCAGGGACAGCGGACCTGGCGCGATTCGCTCGAGCGTCGCGGTGATCGGATTATTGGCGATGAGCGCAATGTGCTGGCGGCGATGCGGATCGCACCCGAGCTCACCGGCCTGGTTCGATTTAACGAATTCGTGGGGCGCGTGGAATTCGCGCGCATCCCGCCGTGGCGCCGGGTGTTCCTCGGCGACGCGTGGGCGGATCAGGACGACCTCGGCCTGCAAACCTACCTGCAGGCGCAAGGCATCGAATTGCGACAGCGCCAGAGCGTTGCCGAATGCGTCGAGGCGGTGGCACGCGATTGGACCGTACACCCGGTTCGCGAGCACCTCGCCGCCCTGCGCTGGGATGAAACCCCGCGGCTGCAGATCTGGCTCGCGGAATACTTGAATGCCGAAGGCCCGCCGGACTACTTGGCGACGATCGGTGCGAAGTTTCTGGTCTCGGCGATCGCGCGCATTCAACAGCCTGGCTGCCAGGTAGATCACGTACTGGTGCTCGAGGGCAGGCAGGGTTGCGGCAAATCCGAGTCGGTGAAAATTCTCGGTGGCGGTTGGACGACGGACGGGCTGCCAGACCTGCACTCGAAGGATTCCGCGATTCACCTGGCCGGCGTCTGGCTGGTCGAGATTCCGGAACTCGCTGCCATGCGCCGCAGTGACCTCGAGGTGGTCAAGGCGTTTCTGTCGCGGCGCACCGATCGCTTCCGGCCACCCTACGCGCGCCGCTCCGTCGACGTGCCGCGGCAGTGCGTATTCATCGCGACGACGAACGAAGCGGCCTATCTCCGCGACCCAACCGGCAATCGCCGGTTCTGGCCCGTCCGCTGCGGCGATCGCATCGACCTGGAAGCTCTCGCCCGTGATCGCGATCAACTGTGGGCTGAGGCGCTGCAGCGATTCAGCCAGGGCGAGGCTTGGTACCCGAATGAGACCGAAACACTGGTCGCTTCAGTCGAGCAGGAAGCGCGAATGCTGGTCACAACCATCGAGGAACAGGTGGCCGAGTATCTCGACCGACAGGTCTCCGCAGGCCTCGACGAGGTGACGACCGCCCAGGTGTTCGCCGGTGCGCTCGGCTTCGAGGCGGCACAGGACGTCGAACGTGCCGGCCGTCTCGGACGACAACTCGCCGAGGCTATGCAGCGCGCCGGCTGGCAACGGGTACGGGCAAGCGGCCGCGGTCGCGCCCGCCGGGTCATTTACCGATTAACCGAGGCTCATAGGCATACGGACTCATAGGGATTATCTATACCCAATGACGCGCGCGCAGGTGAGATACAAAGGGGAATTATCTATATGCATGCCTGTGAGGTGCAGCAGTCTTGCCTCGCTCTCAGGCAGAGCTAGCGCCCAGCAGGTTACTGCGCTGCGGGCTTCGATGATCGAAAAGCGGGCGACCGCATGACGCCGGAACAGCGGCGGGTGGCACTCGAGCAGGAGAAGCTCCGCTTTGCCCCGACGACGGCATGGCCAGACGAGGCGATCGCTCGCTCGGTGCACGGCCTCATGAGTTTCGGCTGGTCGCAGAAGGAGATCGCCGAGATCATGGGGTTGCCCTTGGCGCGTGTGAAATCGGCGCTCAGGGACGCGCAGGACGCGTCGAATGCAGGCAATTGCGAGGCTGTAAGTGGCTGACGACATGCCGAAACCAGTGAAGGCCCCGGTGCTCGGGCAGCTCGACACCTTTCCGCGGGTGCGTCGGGCGATCGCGCGCGTCACGAAAGCACTCCTGACCGGCGAGTTGCAGGTCGATCGGGCGCGGGCCGTGATCTACGGGTTGAGCCAGATCTCGCAGACGCTGCGCGAGGAGGTCATCGAGGCGGGTCTGCGCGAGCTCGAGGTGCACGCTGGACTGCGGACCCGGCACATGCCGTCTGGCGTCGCACACGAGTACCTGGTCGGAGTTCGCAAGCGCAAGGCTGCACGGGAGCGGCTGCAGTGAGTTTCGAAGCCGACCTGGCTCGCTTGGACAACCTGGCAGAGCGCATCGCGATTCCTGGCTGTCGGTGTCAGCCGTTTCTGATCCTTTTTGCCGACGACGAAGACCCGAAGCCTTGCCAACTGCACGGCTTCGCCGGGACCTATGCGATTCGACTGCAGTATTGTCGCCGGCACGAGACCGTCGGCGGCGTGTAGGAGAAGCGATATGAATCTGTTAACTGTGAAGGACGAAGATCTGCGCGTAGTCGGAGCCCGGCTGCGCGCGTTGCAAGCGACCATCGCGCCCGATGAACTGCGGGCTGCGGTGCTGGCTGCCGAGCAGGAGATCCCGCAGGGCCTGCCGCCGGATCCTGGTCTTGTCGGACTCCGCGAAGCCTGCGAGGCGCTGGCGGGGCCAGACGGCCAGCAGCGGCATGGCTTGCTCGCCGCCAAGGCCCGCGAGATCGTCCGCTGGCGCCGGGCACGGGCTTGGCGCGATGAACAGTTGACACGGCGCGATGCCGCTCAGAACCGGCGTCGGGCGGCGGCGCAGCTCGAGCATTTCGTGCAGTCGCGCCTCGGCAGCATCGCGAGCGACTTCCGTGCCGAGGTGATGAGGCTCGGGCTGGATGACCATGGCGCTGTGGTTCGCAGCCTCGACTACTTCAGCGACGCCTGCACGGCAGTGATCTCGGAAACCCAGGGCGCGCGCAAGGTTGCCGATGAGGCGGCTGCGCGATCCGAGCAGCCGATCCCGCACTGGCTCGCAGATGCCCCGGAGGAGCATGCCGCATGAACCAGAAAGTGAAGGCACTTCGTGCGCAAGATGAACCGGTGGTGAAGCTCGAGCAGCGCCGGTCCGAGCTCCTGAGCGAGCGCGAGCAAACCGATGCCAAGGTGTCGGACATTCGGCAACGGCGCAGCGACGCACTGATCGCGGGTTGCATCGAGGATGCCGACCGCCTCGACGCTGAGCTCACTGCGGCGCTCAACCAGCGCACGCGCATCGAGGACGGTCTCGAACGGATCCAGCAGCGGGTCATTCAGGAGCGTGCCAAGCGAGCGCAGCAGGAACAGTTGCGGCACCGGGCGGAACTGACGCGACGCATCGATGCACTCGGCCCGAAGTGCCAGGCGATCGAGGGGGCGCTCAAGCAGGCCGGTGAACTGGGCGCGGAACTCATCGCCGAGGTCGAGGCCATCCACCGACTCGGTGTCGGGTTTCTGAGCGGCGAGGACATGGTCCTGACGCGCATGCTGCAGTCCGTTCAGGCGCTCGTTGCGATTCATGTCGACCGCCCATTGCGCCGCGAACTTCCAATTCAGTTCGCAACCGAGGGCGGGCGACAGGAGTACTTCAGGTGCAGTGCTCCGGCGCTGCTGCTGGCCGAGGCGCGTCGTAGCTACCTGCAGCGCAATCAGACGCCGCCGCCGGAGGCTGCATGAGCCAGCCGATCGACCTGCGACCGTTCCAGGCACAGCGTGGCGCAGTGTCGGAACTGGCCGAGTTACAGCACCGCTTGCGGCTCATCGCCAGGATGCTCGATGGGAATCGTCAGCAGCAGGGCCGGTTGCATGCCGAGCTTGCGCCGATTCTGCGAGCGACTTGGGCGAAGATCGACGAGCTGACTGCTCTCGCAATCGAATGTCTCGGCGCCGCGGGAAGGGTCGACGAACTCGCGCGCCGAAAGCGGCTCATGGAGTCGCTGCAGGATCGGCCGTCGGAGGAAGAAATATGAAGCGTTTTAACACCACTACCCAGCGCGGGCTCGACGAGCTCGAGTTGACATTGAAACTCGAGGATGACGTGGCAGACCTGCAGGCCATGCAGTTTGCGGTGGACGCGCAGGGACGCCGTCTCATGTCGGTGGACCCAGCCTACCGGCGCGGGGTCGAGGCGGCCTACGAGTTGGTGTATGGGACCACGCGGCGCAATGCCAACGGTCAGCCGGTCGATGACAAAGGCCGGAGGATCGGATAGCCATGCCGCTGGGCTTCCAGCGCCGCAGTTATTTTCAGCCGGACAACATCGACACCGGCCGCGGCGCCGTTCTTGCCGCTCAATCCGGTCTATTGCAGTCATTCGCCAATCGTGCCCAACAGACGGCAACCGGGCTCACCCTGCGCGAGGCGGTGCGAGCAGGCGGTCGGGCTGGCATTCAGGGCGTGCCGACACTGCGCTCCGAGTGGACCGAGGCCGCCCGGGTGTACAACGACGCGGCGATGCGCTCGTACATGGCGCGCGCGACGCATGAAATCGAGACTACGCTCGATCGCCTCGAACTGGAGTCCGCTCATGACCTCGATCGCTACGACGCGCTGACGCAGGGCGCCTCACAAGGGCACATCGCCAACGCCCCGGAGTGGGCACGACCCGACCTCGATCAGTACTATCGCCGGCGCATTGCCGAGGGCCGCGTGCGGGTCGAACACCTGGCGCGCGTGCGCGAACGCGAGGAGGACGGGGTCGCAGTGCGAAGCGCGCTCGGGCCGCTGGCGAAACGAGCGGCTGCGGCAGGCGCGATGCCGTTGGCCGATGCCCAGGAGGAGGCCGAGTTTGCGAAGACTCACGGCCTCGCCTTGATCGCCGGCGCCGTCAGTGACGGGACCTTCTCGCCCGCCGTCGGTTTCGAGCTTGCGCAGAGCTTCGCACAGTCGATTGACGAGGGCGCTCATGGCGCCAGGCTTGATCTGGTCGTCAACGAGGCCGAGGCTCACTTTCGGGCGGACATCGAGAGCGGCGACGAGTACATGGCCACGCTCGATCGGCGCGAGGACCTGACCGACTCCGATCGGGCCGTGATCCGATCGAAGGTCAACACCCGGCTCAACGTGCTGCATGACGAGCGGCGCCGCGTCTACGCCGACGGATTGACCGAGGTGGAAGCGGCGTTGGCTACCGATCGAGCTGATCGGCGCACCGCGCGCCTGGTCGAGGATCTCTACACCAGCGGTGCTCTCACGCCCGGGCAGGCCGCGGACTATCACGGCCAGATCGAGGGCAACATCAGGAAGCGGGCCGAGGAGGACGCGATCACCCGCGCGCTGTCGGAGGCCATTGCATCCGGGCTGCCGCTGGATCCCGACGACAAGGACCACAGGAAAGCGCTGGCGCTCGCCTTCGATCGCGACTCCAAGGACATGCCCACTGGCTCCGAGCAGTGGCAGCAGCTCGCCATCCACTACGGCGCCAAGACCAGGATGCTGCCGAGTCAGGCAACCGCCTGGGTGCGCCAGGGCATCCGTTCACCGGACCCGAACGTGGCAGCAGCAGCGGCGCAGTTCTACGGCGCCGTGCAATCGGCAGTGCCAGATGCCGCGGACGGTTTCGATCAGGACACGCGGGCCTTCGCCGGCATGGTCAATTCGATGCTGGAGGTCGGCACTGATCCTGAGCGTGCAGTCGAGTCGGCCCGGGCGCTGTCCTACGACATCAAACCGGACCTGCGCGAACGCAGGACTCGGGAGTTCCGCCAGCTCGCCAAGCAGACCGATGCGGTGCTCCTCGAACTCGTCGATCGCGACTTCGACCCGGGCCTGTTCGCCTCGGCGCCGGCGGCAGGCGCCGGCCTCAAGGCCGACTTTGCCGGCCAGGCTGAGCGGTACTACGCGAAGACGGGTGACTTCGCCCTGGCTGCAAGCCTGGCCTGGCAGGATCTCAAGCGGGTCTATGGTCCGAGCACGATCAACGGCACTGCCATGCTCATGGCCTTCCCGCCGGAGCAGTACGGGGTGACGCCTGCGGAGGTGCGCGTCGAGATCGGCAACTTCCTCAAGGGCAACCCGCAAGCGGGTGGTGCGACTGCCGCCGACGTGCTGGTGATCCCGGACTCGCTCACCATGCGGCGCGTGCATGATGCAATGGACGGGAGCCCGGTGCGGCCGAGTTACCGACTTATCACCACAAGTGGTGATCTCGTCGTCGATCGCAACGGCGTCCCGAAGCGGTACACCATCCCGACCGTCGAGGAACTCACGCAGCGCTTTCAGGAGGCGCAGGAGCAGGCGCGAGTGGCAGCCGAGGCCGAGGTAGCCTCTGCTCGCAATGAACGCGTAGAACGCGTCCGACGCAGGCAGCAGCAACGCGCGCTGGCAGACGCCATGCGCGGCAAGCCGCAGTAGCCATGCCGATCATTGACGACCCGCGCTACACCAAGCGCGCCATCGTCGGCGAGATCGTGCCCAGCCGGCTCAACGAGCCGGAGGTCGAGATCAAGGAATCGGCGCTCGATGTCCTGGCAGCAGCGGCCAGGCAGAGCACGGTTGGCGGCGCCGCATACGAGCGGCTGATCGCCAATGACGACCCGGATGGTCCGGAAGCGCCCGAGGGCTTCGACCCGCTCGACCACGTGCAGGGTTTCGAGTTCGACGCGCATCGGTTCATCGAGGCCGAGACACCGGCCGAAGTCGAGGGCATCAAGCGCCGCCTGTACACAGAGCGCGCCGATCGCGCGACACTCGCGCGCGCTGGCCTGGGCGGGCCGGTGGCTGAAATCGGTCTCAACCTGCTGGACCCGAGCTTCCTGGCAGCGGCCGCCGTACCCGAGCTCGCATTCGCCAAGGCCGGGCGCATCGCCAGTGCGACCAACGCCGCCCTCAAGGGTGCTGCCGGAGCCTCTGCCTACGAGGCCGGCATGCAATCCCTCCAGGAGGACCGCACCGCGCTCGAGTCGATCATCAACATCGGCGCCGGCACGCTCCTGGGCGCGGCGCTCGGCTCGCTGACGCGCTACGTGCCTGAGCCCGACCGGCGCGCGTTGAATGAGGCGATCCGCAGTGAAGTCGGTGCCGCCATGGCCCGACGTCCGACCACCTTGGCCGATGAATCCTTCGCGACCGGCGGGCAGACAGTCGCGGCTGTCGCGCGTCGGGTGCCATTCGCCGAGACTGACCTCGGCGTCGTCATGCGCGCAGAGTCCCCCACCGCCCGGGTCACGCTCGAGGAACTTGCGGACGTGGTGCCGATCCTCGAGAAGAACGTCAGGGGCATCGCTACGCCGACCTCGGTCGAGGCCTTCATCCTGCGCCACGAGGGGCGGGTCGCCGACTTCGCCGACCACCTCAAGCGCGCCTGGGTGAAGTACCGCGGGCGTGTCCCGCAGGCCGATCGCATGAGCCGGGCCGACTTCGAGGCCGCCGTGTCGGGAGCTGCCCGCCGCGGCGATCAGGACCTCGTGCCCGAGATCGCTGAAGCTGCCCGCTTCCTGCGCTCGCGGGTGTTCGATCCGCTCAAAGAGCGGGCACAGAAGCTTGGGCTCCTGCCGAAGGACATCGAGCTGGTCGGCGCCGAGAGCTACTTCCGGCGCATGTACGATCGCGATGCCATCCGGGCTGCGCGCGGTGAATGGGACAGCATCCTGACCCGGCATTTCAAAAGCAGGGACGTGACCTGGGCCGAGGCCAAGGCCGCGGCTGACGATGTGACCCGCAAGATCCTCGGCGCCGATGTCGGCCAGGCGAACTTCGCCACGCGGGTGACGGTGCCGACCGCTGGCCCACTCCTCAACCGCGTGCTCGACATTCCGGACGAGGTGATCGAGCGCTTCCTGGTCAACGATCCGCTGCGAGTGGCGCAGGCATACGTCCGCGAGATGGCGCCGCAGATCGAGGTCACTCGCCGCTTCGGCGACAAGGACATGATCGGCGCCTTCGACGCGATCCGCGATGAATACGGCATCCTGCGCGAGCGCACCCGCGCAGGGCTCAAGGGCAAGGATCCATCGAAGGAACTGTCGCGACTGCAGGATGAGGAACACCGGGTCCTGAATGCGCTCACGCGTGTACGCGATCGACTGTACGGCCGCGCCGGCAGACTCGGCCCGGAGTCCTCGCTCAAGGAACGCAAGGCAGTCGAGGTGCTGCGCGGTTGGCGCAACATCGTCGGTGCGGCAAAACTCGGCGGTGCAGCGGTCACGAGCGGCGTGATGGATACCGCCCGCATCATCGGCGAATTCGGCTTCCTGCCGACCTTCGGCCGATTGGTGAAGTTCGCCCTGTCGCCGACGCTCCGCAAGCTCACGCATGCCAAGGCCAGGCGTCTCGGCGCGGCAGTCGAAGTGTCCCTCGCCAGGCGCGTACTGATTGCATCGGATGGCGCGATCACGGAGGGCTGGACGCAGCACCTCGCGAACGGCGTTTACAAGTGGTCGGGTCTCAATCACACCACCGATTTTCTGCGCACGCTCTCGGCCTCGCTGTTCGAGGACCATGCGCTGAAAGCGGCCGCCGACCTGGCCGCCGGTCGGGCGCTCAAGCCGTTCACGCGCACCCGGCTGGCGGCGCTGGGCCTCGACGAGGATGCGTTGCGGCGCGTGGCCGAGCAGGCGAAACGGCACGGCGGGACCATGGACGGCGTGCGAGTGTCGGGCTCCTCGCACTGGGACGACGCCGAGCTCGCGGCTGCCTATGACGCGGCGATCCTCAAGGAGTCACGCATCCTGGTGTTCGAGCCGGGCGCCGCAGATCGGCCGTGGTGGATGGATCGCGAGACTGGGCGCGTCATTGGTCAGCTCAAGGCGTTCACGCTGGCGGCACCGCTCCGGCTCACCATCACACCGTTCCAGTTGATCGGGCAGCGCCAGTACCTCGCGGCTGCACGTCTGGTCGGCGCACTCATGATTGGCGGCTACCTGACCCACGTGTTCCGGCAGCTGGCCGCTGGCAGGGAGCCGACCACCGACCCGCGCCAGGCGGCGGCCGAGGCGTTCTACGAGAGTGGCATCGGCGGGATCGCACCGGATCTGCTGTCACCGCTCGGACGCCGCTTCGGCCTGTGGGGCGAGTCTGCGCGCTTCAGCGATCGCAACGTCCTGACGGCCTATGGCGGGCCTTCCATTGGCACCTTCGGCGACCTCTATGACCTGGTGTTCAACAGGACCGCCGACGGCATGAGCGCCAGGGACCTGCACCTGCTCCGTCGGCTGCTGCCGTACCAGAACCTCTGGTATCTGCGGCGCGCGATCAATGCGCTCGAGGGCGAGGCGGCCGAGGCCATGGATCTGCAGGGCGCTGAACTGACCTCGTTCGGCGAGCGGGTCACCCGCACCGTGCCCATGCTGCCGACCTCCGAGCGGGGGCCGACCGGGACGGGGCAGTTAGTCCAGTAGCCGGAAGATCGCCGCAAGGCGACGTGTAGGACATGTCACACGCGAGGCCCTGCGGCGCGTGCAGATGCCGTTACCTTCGAGCCGGTCTGGATGGCGCCCGGTATACGCCAAAATTGACCCTTTGCCGTAAGTACCGTACAATTGTACGGAATCGGCTGCCTTGAGGGCTTGCTGTGACTGCACTGACCGAGCGATTCGAACTCCGCCTCGACGAAGAAACACTTCAGACCATCGACAGTTGGCGATCGCGCCAGCCGGACCTCCCGTCACGCGCGGAGGCGATCCGGCGTCTCATCATGCGGGGGCTCGAGGACAGGAGCGGTCCGCTTCATTTCAGCGGTCCCGAGATGCTCATCGTGCACCTCCTGTGTGATCTGCTTCGCGGCTCAAGGCAGCGCTCCGAATTCGATCCGAAGTTCATTCAGGAAGCTCTCGTCGGCGGGCATTTTTGGGGCTTGGAGTGGGAGTACAGCGGAATCTTCCACCACCACCACGATCGCCGGGAGATTGTCAAAGAGGTCGTCGACGTCCTCGACATGTGGGACTTCATTGAGGGCGCGTATGAAGCCCTTGGTCAGAAGGACAGGCAACGGATTCTGGTCGAGGCGGAGCCCTTTGGGAAGCATGTGCGATTCGAGGGCTTCGACGGCAACAATGAAGGCGCTCACTATTCAGTTGCCTCGTTCATGGTGCAGGACCTGGGCCGGTTCAGCCGGTTTGCGAAGCGCGAGCTGAACTCGCACTCGCCGGTGATCGACGCCTACCGGCGCATGTTCGCAGTGTTCGAACCGATGCGCGCAAAGCTCGCGGGAAGCAGGCTCAACGCCTCGCAGATCATCGAACTGCTGCAGGCCAAGACGCACCCGAGCATGCGCGGTCGCAAGTGAATTCAAGCGGCGTCCGTCGGCTTTAGCCAGCCGGCGGGCGCCTGACCACAACCGCACTTAGGAGGTGCAATCATGGCTGCGAAGAAGTCTACTCGCCGTCGCCCGTATAGCGGGAATTGGCGGTCTGGATGGAGTTCAAGCGCCAGCCGGCGCAGATGACGCCCGAGCAGGTCCGAGTGTGCGAGCAGAAGTACTACGACGGGCAGGATGGCATGATCCGGCGCATCGCTTTCGAGTCCATGGCGAAGTCAGGGGCCGAACTGATCGAGGCTGTCAGCAGCGATCCCGAGTTCGCCGCGTCAGCTCTCGAACTGTACGATGCCGCTCGCGAGTATGCGGGCCGCCTGCGTCACTTGGCCGGGCTCATAGAGTCCGCGGGAACGCGACTCATGGTGGCGAGTGCGGCAGAGGTGGCCCCAGCCGACCGGGAAGCAGCTGTACTTTCCGAGCAGCTGGCCTATTGGTTGACCAGCGGTCCGCCGCGCTTCCCGGTGAAGGCGGTGGCCAATGCGTAGGTTCGCAGCGACCTGCGTCCGCTTGCCGGCGCCGCACTCTAGCGTGCGCGTGGCGGTCGAACCGCATGACTATGACCTTGAGCGCGACACGGATTGCCGCTACGAGATCACCTACGACGGCACGGCCGCCGACTTGATTGCTGCTGGTGCTGCGACGGCCGCGCTGCTCCGCAGACACTATCCGGGCAAGACCAGGCGGACGCCGGCAGGTGACCGATGCTTCCTCGTGCGCAGAAACGGTCGCATCCGGCTGTGGTACTGGGTCTCACCCGAAACTGCTGATGCTATGCCAGGCGTCAGACAGTGGGCTGCTGACTGGATCGGGCTGATCCGCAACGCGCCCGATCGCGCAAGAGCATGGATGTAGTGACTGATTGAGAGGCCCGCTACGGCGGGCCTTTCCTTTGGGAGGTACCGCGCTGGCCAGGGGTGCAAGCTGATCGACGTGTGTGACACGTCACACGCGTGGCCCTATCGGCTAGCAGGAGCGCTCGTAGATCATGAGCGAGGACTCTCCGATTGCGCACTTGAGTCGAACGTCGAGCTTCGACGCCCAGCGGGAGACTTGCTGTTTGGAAATACCCGTCAGTTCTTCTGCTGACTCGACGGTTAACTGTCCGCGTACTGAGACTGTTTTTGACGGGCGGCCATCCCCGCGCACCTTCTCCCGCCACCACCCCACAAACTCGGCCTGGTGCTCAAGCTTGGCGTCGACCGCCTGCTCCAGCAGTGGCCAGTCCTTGACCCGCTTGGCATAGTCGATGATGGCATCGGCCTGGGCGTCACGCCGCTTTGCGGCTTGCGGCTCGAACGGCTGTAATTCGCCCCGATCGGTGCGAATTGAAAGTGCGGTTCTCTGTCGGAATCGCACTCGCCCCGATACCGCGCGCGCCTTGCCTAGTCTTGGACTTCAGATGGACTTCAATAATGTATGCGCCTGCAGATTGCAGCGCTGACGAGAGTGTAAGAATCTGTTTCTATTGGTCGGGGTGACAGGATTTGAACCTGCGACTCCTACGTCCCGAACGTAGTGCTCTACCAGGCTGAGCTACACCCCGAGCGGAGCGCGGGAGTGTACC
>Ga0187892_10001513_pt1 | contig 52645 bp, 52 predicted proteins | sample MA1701073metaG_FD_139345 | JGI IMG/M metagenome (GOLD analysis project Ga0187892, IMG submission 139345) | Bio-ooze microbial communities from a basaltic lava cave in the Kipuka Kanohina Cave System on the Island of Hawaii, USA - MA170107-3 metaG ...
CAGGCGGGCCTGCCCGGCTACGAGGGCGACGACTGGTTCGGCGTCTTCGCGCCGGCCGGCACTCCTCTGCCGATCCGCGAGCGCGTGTCGAAGGAAATGGCGCGCATACTCGCGCTGCCCGAGGTCCGCGAGCGCCTGTTCGTGCTCGGCGCGGAACCGGTGTCGAGCCCGCCGGCAAAATTCGAGGCCTTCGCGCGCGACTACATCGCCCGCACGCGCAAGCTCGGCGACGCCATCGGCATCAAACCCCAGTAAATAGTCCCCTCCCCCTCAGGGGAGAGGGTTAGGGTGGGGGTGGTTAACAAGGGAGCAGATATGGGAAAGATCGAAGCACGTCTGAAGCAAATGGGCTACGAGCTGCCGCCCCCGTTCGTGTTCCCGAAGAACAACCGCACGGGGTGCACCCAGGTCGGCTCGCTGCTCCTGCTGTCGGGCCACGGGCTGGACCTGCCCAAGCTGCCCAAGGTCCGGCAGACCGGCAAGTTCGGCGCGGACATCACGGTCGAGGAAGGCTACGCCACCGCGCGCGCGGTGGCCCTCACCATGATGGCGACGATCAAGGCGCATTGCGGCGACCTGGACCGCGTGAAGCGCGTGCTGCGCCTGTTCGGCATGTGCAGCTGCACGCCGGACTTCGCCCAGCATCCTCAAGTCATCGACGGCGCCTCGGACCTCTTTTTCGAGCTCTGGGGCCCCGAGTTCGGAAAGCATGCCCGCTCGGCGGTGGGGCACGCCGCCTTGCCGCGCGGCATCGCTGTCGAGATCAACGGGGAGTTCGAGCTGCACGCGTGACTCGCGGTTGCAGGCCGCCGCGTGAGCCGACGCCGCACCGTCTGCTAACCACCACCTCGTTCCCGCCACGCGCGAGCAATGTCGATGCGGCGCGCAAACCAGGCCCGCTTGTGCGATCGCACGTACTGGATAAAGCGCTCGATCGCTACCGCCCTGCCCGGGCGCCCCGCGATGCGGCAATGCAACCCCACGGACATCATGCGCGGCGTGCGTTCACCTTCGCGATAAAGGCAATCGAAGGTGTCCTTCAGATAGTTGTAGTGGTCTTCCGCGTCGCCAAAGCTCGGAGAGCGCCAATACTTCATGTCGCCGGTGTCGAGCGTGTACGGCAGCACGCACCACGGCTTGCCCTGCACGGTGACCCAGTACGGCACGTCGTCCGCGTAACTATCGCTGTCGTACTCGAAGCCGCCCGTTTCCACGAGGAGCCTGCGCGTTCGCTCGCTCGGGCCATAGCGGCAATACCAGCCGACGGGCCGCTGACCGACGGTTTTCTCGAGCGAGCGCACTGCGAGCGAGATGTGCTCTCGCTCTTCATCTTCCGAGAGCCGGAATACCTCCTCCCAGCGATAGCCGTGGCAGCACACCTCGTGGCGTGAGGCGCGAAGATAAGCGGCGATCTGGCTGTTTCGCTCTATCGCCACGGCGCACGCGAAGATGGTCGCGTCCACCTGGTTGCGATCGAAGATCTCAAGGAGCCGCCACACCCCCACGCGGCTGCCGTATTCGTACATCGACTCGATCGCGAGGTCGCGCTGTCCTTTCTCCGGCTGGCGCACGATCTCGCCCACCGACTCGCCGGCCGGGTCGCCGTCGAGCACTGACTGCTCCGAGCCTTCTTCGTAGTTGAGCACGAGCGAGACTGCCAGTCCCGCGCCGTTCGGCCATGATCCCTGCGGCGGAGTGCGGCCATATCCGACGAAATCGCGCGCGTGTCGAGGCGGTGACTCTTGATCGTCGGCCATCGAAAGTTTTTCGGCTGCGCGCGGTTGGTGTGGGAACTCTATCACTATACAATGGCCGTGGAACGGCCCTGGAAGCGCTAACGGGAGGCGTCATGAAAGGACTCGGTCTCGTAGCCTCTGCCTGCGTGCTCGCGCTGGTCGCCGCAAGCGCAGTCCACGGACAGGGATATCCGGAAAAGACGGTCCGCGTGATCTCGCCTTTCCCGCCGGGCGGTGCCGCGGATACCCTCGCCCGCGCGCTCGCCCAGAAGATGGCAGAGTCGTTCGGCCGCCCCGTGGTGGTCGAGAACCGCGTGGGCGCGGGCGGCACCATCGGCACCGACGTGGTCGCGAAAGCCGCGCCCGATGGCTACACGATGCTGCTCGGCAACGTGTCCACGCTTGCGATCGCGCCGAGCCTTTACACCAAGCTCCCGTACGACCCCGCGCGGGATTTTGCGCCGATTACGCTCGTGGGCATGAGTCCGCTCGTATTTGCCGTGCACCCGTCGGTGCCGGCAAAGATGCTCAAGGAGTTGATCGCGCTCGCACGCGGCCAGCCCGGCAAGATGACTTTCGGCTCCTCGGGCGCCGGCAGCATCACGCACTTCACGGGCGAGCTCTTGAACGCCGCTGGCAAGGTGAAGATCACGCACGTCCCCTACAAGGGAAGCCCTCCAGTGATCCAGGCCATGCTTTCCGGGGAGGTGGACATGGGCGTGCTGCAGGTCGTGGAAGCACTCCCGCATCACCGGTCGGGCCGCCTGCGCGCGCTCGCGGTGTCGGGCACGCAGCGCTCGACCGCCATGCCCGATCTTCCCTACGCGGGCGAGCTCGGGCTGCGCGGCCTGGAAGCCACGACATGGTATTGCGTCGTGGCGCCGCGCGGCGTGCCGCAGCCCATCGTCGGGACGCTTCACGCGACACTCACCAGGGCGATCACGAGCGCTGACTTCGCCAAGCGTTTCACCGCCGACGGCGTGATGCCTACGACCTCGACCCCCGACGAGCTTGCGAAGCACATCCGCAGCGATATTCAGCGGTGGGCCGAGGTAGCTGCGCGCGTGGGTGTGAAACTCGACTGACGTTTGAAACCGGTCAGGGGACCTCCTCACGCAGCCAGTGCAACGCGTGAAATACCGCGCCGTGCTGTTCGACCTCCTGACGGCGCTGCTCGACTCCTGGAGCGTGTGGGACGCCGCGGCGGGGAGAGTCGACGCGGGGCGGCGATGGCGCGCGGCGTACTTGCGCATCACCTACCGGACCGGTGCCTATCGCCCGTACGAATCCATCGTCGCCGAGGCCGCCGCGGAAGTGGGGCTTCCCGCCGGCGCGGCGGATCAGCTGGTAGCACTGTGGCCCGGCATCCAGCCGTGGCCCGACGTAAAGGCCGTGCTCGACGAGATCCGCGCGCGCCTGCCGATCGCGGTCGTCACGAACTGCTCTGAGCGGCTCGGCCAGCTTGCCGTCCGCGCGACCGGAGTCGCTTTTAGCAGCGTGGTGACGGCCGAGCGCGCGGGCTACTACAAGCCCGACCCGCGCACCTATGGCCTTGCGCTGAAGGAGCTGGGCGTCGAAGCGCGCGATTGCCTGCTGGTCGTCGGCTCGCCATACGACCTCTTCGGGTCGAAGGCACTGGGCATGGACGCCTACTGGCACAACCGCGTCGGGCTCCCCGCGCCGCCCGACATGCCCGAACCCCTACTCGAAAGCCGCACGTTGCACGCGCTGCCTGGGGTGATCTTCGGCTAAAGGCGGAGGTCTTGAAGCATCTCAGCCCCCACCCGCAGTCCGAACTTCCTCAAGGAAGGCACGGTCGAATGAGACCGGACCCCGGTCCGGCATTTCTGCTGCCCGCTAGCGCAATGGGTAGAGCGTCCGCCTCTGAAGCGGAAGGTTCGCGGTTCGAGTCCGCGGCGGGCTGCCATTTCTACCGAAGTGACTGGCGTCCGTTCTGCCTTCAGCCTTCGGCCTTAGCTTCGCCCCGTCACCCGTATCTCGTCACTCAAACAGAGTGGCACCCGGCCTGCTCAACGCGCCCACCCGCACGCCGAGGAGGCGAATGCGCCGGTCGAGCGGCACGCGCTTCAGGCACTCGCCCGCCGCGCGGCGGATCGCGCCGGAGTCGCCGGTCGGCTCGTCGAGCGTGCGGTCGCGGGTGACGGTCTTGAAGTTGTCGTAACGCAGCTTCAGGCCGATCGTCCTGCCGACGTAGCCCTTGCGCTTGAGATCGTCGGCGAGCCTCTCGCACAGGCTGGTGAAGACGCGCGAGAGCTGCTCGCGGTCGCGCACCGGGTGGAGATCGTCCTCGAACGTCGTCTCGCGGCTGATGGATTTCGGCTCGCTCACCGTGACCACCGCGCGCCCGTCCCGCCCGTGCGCGGCCTCGTGCATCCAGGCGCCGTAGCTCCTGCCGAAATGCGCGACGAGCAGCGCCGGGTCGGCCCGCGCGAGCTCGCCGATGGTGCGGATGCCGATCGCCTCGAGCCGCACGCCGGCCTTGGGCCCGATGCCGTTGATCTTGCGCACCGCCAGCGGCCAGATGCGCGCCGGGATGTCTTCCTCGCGCAGCACCGTCAGCCCGCCAGGTTTCTCCAGCTCGGAAGCGATTTTGGACAGCAGCTTGTTCGGCGTGACGCCGATGGAGCACGTGAGCCCGGTCGCCTCGCGCACCGCGCGCTGGATGTCCCTCGCGGCCACCCGCGCCCGCACCCAGGGATCCGGCGCGCCCTCGGCTGCGCTTTCCTCGACGAGGCCGGTGATATCCATGTAGATCTCGTCGATGCCGCGGTCCTCGACCTCGGGCGCGAGCGCGCGCACCGCGTCCTTGAACAGGCGCGAGCAGCGCCGGTACTCGTCGAAATCCGCCGGCAGCAGCAGCGCGTCCGGCGCGAGCTTCGCCGCCTTCATAAGCCCCATGCCCGAATGCAGGCCGAACGCCCGCGCTTCGTAGGTGGCGGTGGTAATCACCCCGCGCCCGGTATAGGCGCGCAACGCCGGGAACGCGTTTCCCTCCGCCGCGGCGCGCCGCCGGCCGCCGATCACCACCGGCTTGCCGCGCAGCTCCGGGTAGCGCAGCAGCTCAACCGACGCGTAGAACGCGTCCATGTCGAGGTGGGCGATGAAGCGCATGAATGATGAATTATGACCTGGTCTAAACTCCCGCACTGTGGGGGTCACACCTCATCCTTCGGCCCGACTGTCACCCGTATCTCGTCACCTGTCACAGGGGGGCGGCCCTTTGCCCCCTGTGGCATTGGGCGGGGTTTGGCGCGATACTTTCCAGGAAAGTCGAGTCTCACCCCGCTCCTTTGTGTGGGCGTTTACTAAGCAAAAAGACAAGGACTTTATTGAATAACCTTTGCGACCAATATGCATAGATGGCGGACTAAGTGGCCACGCCCTGGTTTCTTGCCACGTATTTGGAAGGAGGCACAATGAGTGAGGAAAACACGGCTTCCGATAAGAAAGTTGTTCACGCGGATCCGACGAAAGATTTCTTTGTCGATATGGTCACACGAGATATCGAGTTAGAAGATTGCATTTTCGATTTCTTAGACAATGCGGTCGATGGAGCACGTCGCACGGGGCCCGCTCCAGATGCTGGTCCTGATCATCCATTGCGTGGATATCGTGTCGATATCTCACTCGACAAATCCAGCTTTGAAATAAAAGACAACTGCGGCGGAATTCGCCTAAGCGACGCCATCGATTACGCCTTCCATTTCGGGCGACGCACGGACGCCCCACTCGAAGTGGCCGGAGGTATCGGCTTATACGGAATCGGTATGAAGCGCGGAATCTTCAAGATTGGTCGCAAGGCGGATGTTATTAGCGAAGCTGAAGATGCTTGCTTTAGAGTCTATGTAGACGTCAATCAATGGGTAAAGGATAAGGAGAATTGGGATTTTGAATACTTCGATCACATACATAGCGGGACGAGGGGTACAACAATCAAGATTTCCGAACTCAATGCTGGTATCGATACATCCTTTAGTGACCCAGTATTTCGGAACAATCTCGTCAGATTAATAGCTCGCGACTACTCTTTTTTCATAGATATGGGGCTTTCGATTTTCGTATGCGGCCATCAAGCTCCCTCGTTTCGATTTAATCTCAAGAGCGATGAGAATCTTCAACCAGCGGTTCAAGACTATGTAGACGATGGCGTCAACATAAGAATCGTTATGGGCTTGGTTGACGAATTACCCGACGATATTCCCGAGGAATTCAAACCGGATAAGGTTGAGCGTTTCGGCTGGTTCGTAGTTTGCAATGATCGCGTGGTACTAGCCGCTGACAAATCTGAGAAAACTATTTGGGGTGACGATGGGTACAACGTCTGGCACCCTCAATACAATGGCATTGCTGGATTTGTTTTCTTCCATGCAGCAGACCAAAGAAAGCTGCCGTGGACTACGACGAAACGCGAAGTCGATGCGGCCCATCCACTCTATCGGCGAACTGTAACTAAGATGAAAACGCTTACGGACGAATTTATTGCTTATTCAAATCGCAGGAAAGCCGACTTGGAAAACGCGAAACTAGCGGAGCAAGCTGCCAAGCTAGTCGACTTATTGAAGTTCGATAAACCACAAGCGCTAAGATTACCATCGCTTTCTCAGGCTCAAGCTAGGCCAGAGTACGTATACATCTCTTATCGCCGCAAAGTGGATGACGTTCAACAGATTCGAGTCCATCTTGGCAGACGTTCAATGAGTGCCAGAGACGTCGGTATTCATACATTTGAGTATTTCCAAAAGATGGAGCTTGGGAAATGACGACGCCGTCTTTCGAGAGAATTGATTACCAGCTCAGATATAACAAGCATATTGAGCGTAAGCTGATATTTGATGTACTGGTGTCTGCAAAACCCCTTGTAGAGTTCTCAAGGCACAGATATCTTGGGTTTGGTTCAATGTGGTTTTCAGATTTTCGTTTGGCGCACCGCATTCTTGGACTTCAGGAAATGATTTCCATGGAGAAGACCGAGTATGCGGATAGAGCCGCATTCAACCAACCGTATCGATCCATTGATGTTAAACCCGGAAATAGCACTACCATACTGGAGAACTTCAGTGAATCCAATTGGGCAAGTCCCTTCATTTGTTGGCTAGATTATGACGGAGGGCTTGGACGCAGTGTTGTTAAAGATCTCGAACTCGTTTTGCAAAAATTCACTGCCAACTCTGTTCTTATCGTGACAGTTAATGCCTCACGGAGAAGCTACAGACCGATAAGGAGCGGAGCAGATATCGACAAGACTCGTATTGGCACGGCGTTGGGGGAAGTCGAGAACCTACTTGGGCCCGGTACAGTCCCGTCTCGATTTGAACCTGGTATCACGGAAGGTAACGTGCATTTAGATGTGAGCGAGTACGATTTTCCCGAGTTCATGGCGGAAGCCCTTCTGTCGTTTATGTCACATAAAGTTGCTCTGAGCGGCAGGAGAATTGATAGTCAAGAAGGAGAAACCGTAAAATCGTCACCTATAACGTTTGTTCCTCTATTCAATTTTTGTCACAAGGACGGCGCTGAAATGATAACCGTTGGCGGAGCTATCGTTGCTGCGAAGGACGAAAGCCTTTGGCAAAAAGCAGCCGCACTGGGCGATTTTTCGCCCACACAAAGATTTCCAAGGCATCAACGTCTAGATCTCATACCGATAACTCTTAAAGAGAAAATCGTGTTAGACAAGTGTTTGCCGTATGGTAAGGAAGAGTTTCTCGGGATGGCCAAACGAGCAGGGGTCAAGTTGGACGACGACGAGCTTGCGAAATATTTCTATTACTATCAACACTTCCCCATCTTCTTTGAAGCACCGCTATAGAATTTTCTCTTGTCTTGCTGAACGGCGAATAGTTTGAAGCATCATCTTGCACCTGCATTGTTGATCGCCAAGTCGGCTGCAAATGGCTAGTTTTCTGGAAGCGTGGATTGCCTGGGTAATCCTCTCAGCTATCCATTGAGGGGCTGCGAGGGTAGAACTAAACTCATGGGCTTCGGTGCGTAAGGGCATCTCCCCACGTTCTGTCCTAAACGTGTGCCGTGCTTTGAGACGGCAACACGGCATGCCAACACTTGGTAATCCGTCGGACCCTATTGATGATTTGGTTTTCGTTTCTCTCTCAAATAAGAGCGCCCCGAGAGTTTCCCAGCAGGTCTTTCGAAATCTGAAGGTAGCGTTTCCGGATTGGAAATTGTTCTTAGCCGCACCTCCTACCAAACTTAGGGAGTTGTTGCGACCGGCCGGCCTTTGGCGAAAACGGTCTCGCTACTTGCGTGCTGCATTACGCCAGATATTCAGGGACTTCGGTAACTTTGACCTTCGGCATCTAAAGGAATGGGAATCGGATCGAGCCATTAAGTATCTTGCCAAGCTACCCGGTGTATCCGAAAAGGTAGCTCGGTGCGTTTTAATGTACACGATGGGCTTTCGAGTGCTGCCGGTGGACGTACACGTTCACCGTGTGGCGACGCGGCTGGGCTGGACTAAGCGGCGGCGTCCAGACCAGTGCCATTCGGAGCTAGAAGCGGTGGTTCCTGCCCGATGGCGTTTCTCGTTTCACGTGGGTGCTATTGCACATGGGCGAGAAGTTTGTCGCCCGAGCAAACCAAAGTGCGAGGTGTGTTGTATACGTCGAGAATGCGAGTACTATAGGAAATTACATAGAGGCCGGGGAAAGAATGCGTCCAATAGGCATTGACCTCTTTGCTGGAGCAGGAGGGCTAAGTTTAGGGTTCGAGCAGGCAGGTTTCGATATCGTTGCTGCAGTTGAGGTTGACCCCATTCACTGCGCCACTCACGAGTTCAATTTCCCCGACTGCGCTGTAATTTGTGGTGACGTAACAAAGCTTTCTGGCAAGCACATTCGTCAGGTAGCCGAACTCGGTAGTCGAGAGATCGACGTAGTCTTCGGTGGCGCCCCGTGCCAGGGCTTCTCAATGATAGGAAAGAGAGCGCTAGACGATCCGCGCAACAGACTGGTACGCGAGTTTGCTCGTTTAGTATTCGAACTTAAGACTAGATACTTTGTCTTCGAGAACGTAAAAGGACTGACGGTTGGAAAGCATCGCAAGTTACTGGACGAGTTAGTTGATGAATTCAATAGGCTTGGTTATCAAGTGAAGCTGCCTTACCAGGTGCTTAATGCGGCCTCATTCGGCGTTCCGCAAGATCGTCGGCGCTTGTTTTTACTTGGGTGGAAAGAAGGGCTTCCAGAGATTGAATACCCGCAGCTTCGTACGCGTCCCTGCACAAAACAGAAAGAAGGCGACCTCTTTCTGCCGATGGGTCCGTCGGTATGGGAAGCCATTGGCGACCTGCCAAATATCGAGGACTACCCAGAGTTATTTGATCGGGATTGGATCCGGGCTCGTTTTGCGAAGCCGTCCTTATATGCCATGAATTTGCGCGGATACAAGGTGGGAGACGACGACTATAGTTATAGAAGAAAGTGGGACCCTCATTTGCTTACGTCCAGCTTAAGAACCATCCATACGAAAGAATCGAGACAAAGGTTCCGCAAAACGCACCCTGGCAAAGTGGAGCCGATCAGTCGATTCCTCAAACTCGATCCGAAAGGAGTCTGCAATACGTTGAGAGCGGGAACTGGAAGCGACAAAGGTGCCTACACCTCTCCTAGACCAATTCACCCGTTCGAGCCGCGCTGCATCACGGTCCGCGAAGCGGCACGCCTCCATTCGTATCCTGATTGGTTTAGATTTCACTCAACGAAGTGGCACGGCTTCAGACAGATTGGCAACTCAGTTCCTCCGCTACTGGGTAGGGCAGTGGCATCAAAAGTGATGGAAGCATTTGATGTCTCGCCCCAGCGATCTAGGGCTAGGCTTCCGTTGGGGAATGAAGCTCTGCTTAACTTCACAATGGCAGAAGCCGCCGAGTACTATCAAGTTCCCTCCGACGTAGTGGGCAGACGACTTAGGCTCGTCGTCAATGAGTAAATCAGGGAGCACATTGGGGCGATATGCTTCGTTAGTTCTCGAGATTTTCCGCTCCCACTATTCTCCCGGAAAGACCTCATTTGAGTTTGAGAGGTCCGAGCTAGAGGCGACAGCCAAAAACAAGGGGATTACGCTGCCTAAGAATCTTGGGGATGTCATCTACAATTTGCGATACCGGCAACAATTGCCGGATGAAATTTGTAATACTGCCCCCCAAGGTAAGGAATGGGTAATTGAACCGGCCGGCATAGGTAAGTACCGATTTGCTCTCCATGCAAAAAGCCGCATCGTTCCAAGTATTAATCTGATTGTCACGAAAATTCCCGATGCAACGCCCGAAATTATCACAGCTAATGCAAAAAACGACGAGCAGGCGCTCTTAGCAATCGTCCGTTATAACAGATTGGTAGATACGTTCCTTGGAATTACCGCCTATTCTCTTCAAAGCCACCTTAGGACAACCGTTCGCGGGATTGGGCAAATTGAAATAGACGAACTTTACATTGGTGTTGACGCATACGGTGCCCAGTACGTCGTACCGGTACAAGCCAAGGGTGGAACAGACCAACTTGGAATAATTCAAACAAAGCAGGATCTCGCTTGCTGTAGCGAGAAATTTCCGGACTTGATCTGCCGACCCCTTTCCGCCCAGTTCATGGAAGGTGAACGAGTCGTCATGTTTGAGTTAACGGTTCAGGACGACCAAATACGAGTGTTACAGGAGAGGCACTACTCTCTCGTGCCCGCCGATAAGGTAACACCGCAGGATAAGATCGAATATGCGAAGCTTGCGCGAAGATCACTGACACCCGCCAAGAAAAAACGAAAACGCTAAGTCTGAGCCGGGTCGGACCAGTGCAAGGCATCTTCGTACAAAGGCGTGGGTCGTGATTCGAGTCAGTTTTCCGCACCCATCACTCATCACGCATCACCCCGTATCCCGGTCATCCCGTTCGCCCTCCTCGTCTTCCCAGGAGTAGCGCTTGCGCGGCGGGATGTCCAGGCGCCGCAGCGCGATCGCCAGCGCGAGGCCGATCAGCGCGGCCGCCAGATGGGTTTGCCAGGAAACCCCGGGCTGGATCGGCAATACGCCCCATACCATGGTGCCGTATAGAAATGACACCAGCAGCGATGCGGCGATCGCGCGCCGGTCGAGCCGAAGCACGCCAGCCACGAAAACATAGCTGGCCAGGCCGTAGACCAGGCCGCTGGAACCGACGTGAACGGTTCCGCCGGCGAACAGCCACACCGCGATGCCGGGCCCGAGGTAGACCGCCGGCAGCACCTTCACCGCTGAATTCGGATAGAGGTACAGCATCCCCGTGCCCAGCACCAGCAACGGCGGTGAGTTGGCGATCAGGTGGACGGGGCCGCCATGGAGCAAGGGCGCGAGCAAAGCTGGCGTAGTCCGGGTCGAGAACGTGAATCTGCATCAATGATCGAGGCCATAAGGCGGCAAGGTGGTCAGGCGGGGATCCTCGATGGGGCCGCCGGTCGTGAAGTGGTAGAGGGACTGGAACGTCGCGTCGTTGAATCCAAAGACCTGATGGACCGGATCGTCAAAAAAGCAGCCGATTCCCGTCGCACGGACGCCGGTCGCCTCCGCCTCCAGATAAAGCACCTGGCCGATCACCCCGGTCTCCCAGAAAAGTCTCCGGTAGAACGCGGGGCCGTAGCGCCGCAGGCTCGATTCGAATTCCGCGATCATCCCCAGGGAAAACGCGCTGTCCCCGGCGATAGCCTGTTGGCAGCTGACCTGGGCAGCCAATTCGCGCGCATCGCCCGCTTCGAGGAGAAACAGCGGCAAGTCCTCCGGGCAGCCGGGGGGTGGGGTCCAGGCAAATTGCGGGTGCATCGCCCGCCTGAGCGGGCCTGGCTTTGCAGGATCCCGCGCCAGCATGTAAAGACCGGGAGCAAGGCCATCCACCCGATGGACGAACAGGGCAAGATGAACGGCCGGTTCCCAGGGCAGGACGTCCCAGGGCATCGGACGCCGGCACAGGTCACGATCCATCCGTGGCATGACGCGAGCCAGCATCGTGAAGAAGCTGCCGGCTGAAATCGAGGTCCTGCCGTCGAACGCGAGCGCGCTTCGCCGCTGACGGATGACCTGTCCGGCTCTTGGCTGACCCGGGGCGATGCCCGGCGCCTGGGCGCTCGAATGGATCGGCGTCTGCGCCGCGGGACCCCCGCGATCTAGTTCGATGACCTTCCGTTCAGCGCTCGATTTCCACGAGGCGACTTCCACCTGGTTGAGAATCTCCCATTGCACGGGATCGTCCCGGCTCAGCCGGTTGGCCTTGCCGTGCCAGATGTGTCGCGCCATATCGCGAACGGCATCGGGGGCAAGCGACAAGGGCAAAGGGATTGAATTCCCCGTGGGAAGGCCGGACGCCTGATCCTCGGGCCAGACGACGGCCAGGCAATCAGGGTGCTCGCGTTCCGCCCCCCCGAAATCCTCGGGTCGATCCACCCCCAGCATGGCGGCAACCGTGTCGTCCGCCAGGCCGTCCAGCAGCAGCATGCGCCAGCCCAGGGTCCGGGCCGCAATGCGAGCGGCTCCGATCGCGTGACCCACGTCATGCTGGCAGTAGCGAAAAGCCCGCTCTCCGTACTTCCAGGTCTCCCGCCAGTTCACCGAGGTAAATCCGACAAGAAAGGCCTCGGGCGGAAATTCCTGCGTGAGCGAAACAAAACTCGATTCCGGCAACGCCGCCCGCAACTCCAGCGCATGCTCCTTCGCGGCATAGTGATAAAGACCCGGCAATGGCGAAATGCCCGGAACTGCGTCAATCAGCAAATACCCTTCGGTAGGATGCAGGTTGCCGCTCGACGGGTTGGCTCGAAGCGCCCAGCGGACCTCGCCGGCCTGCTTCCATGCCGATATGGCCAGCGAATACTCGAGAAAGCGCGACAGGGTGCGAACGGTGACCGGAGCGCCTGCAATGGCTCCAGGGCGATACAAGTCTTCATAGGGGGGCGAGAGCGGCGCGTCATCAGGTTCCAGGAGCGGCAGGGGAATGAGCGGAGCGCCCTCGAATCGTCGAAACGGATCCGGCTGATTCGCCCAGTCCATGTAGCCGAGCGAGCGCGCAGAGCGGAAGAAATGATGTTTCGTCTCCTGGTGGTAGCGCATGACCACACCCAGGGGATCGAGCGATGAGTCTACCTGCCTCATTCCTCGCCCCACAACGGCTTGCTCAACGCCGCCGTGAACGCGGAAAACATCAGGTTGAAGCTCACGCTGACGCGGGTCTCGCCGCTGGCGTTGGCGTCGACGGAGTGGTGCAGATACGAAGGGAAAACGAGCAGCGTGCCGTTCTTGACCCGCACCACGACCTCATCAGTGTTGGCGCCAGTGAGTTCCGTGACCGGTGGCCGGATGACGCCGGCCTGACTGCGCGGGTCGTGGAAGTTGATGGTGTCCGCGCCGGGCCAGGTGCGCACGTAGTACACGGCACTCAGGTAATTGTTGGGGTGGCTGTGGGCGCGGTGCGCGGCGCCCGGCGCCGACACGTTCGCCCAGCAGCCGGTGATTTCAAGCGCTTGATCGCTGATTTTCAGGAACTGCAGCACGCCGGCGGCCGCGCGGCTCACGCAGTTGCAAAGTTCACGCAATTCCTCGCGCCCGTGCAAGGCATGGCCCGACTGCCAGGCTTCGCCGGTCTTCAGCTCGGGCAGTCCCTGCCGCAGCGAGTGCAGCAGTGCGAGCGCGCTCGCGTCGATCGGTTCGTGCACTTCGGCTCGAAGCTGGGTTTTCCAGGCCAGGGAGGGAAACAGCGAAAAGACATCCGAGTCTTCGATCCACGAGTGCTTGCCCGATATCGCCATGGAACTCCCCCGCGCGAGAGGATCGATCTGCGACAGGCATCAGAATCAGGGACAGACCGGGCTGTTCCGCGCTTCCCGGGCCACCGATGCCCGTACGTCAAGTCCCTGTCGCAGCGCGTTCCGATCGCCCCCGTACGTACATTGCTGACGCCGTGATGAATGATGAGTGATGGGTGATGGGCTTCCCGCGTGTTGAGCGGCGACGGCGCTCGTCCGTTCGACACGCGGAGTTAAACCGGCGCCATGCGTCCGGGTTTAACGCGGTTTGGGCGGTCTCTGGTGGAACTTCCTCACCGGCCTCCTTTCGTCGCGTGGCCCGCCGCCGGGTCGATGACGGCCGCCAGGCGCGGGAGCGTTCCCTCGAGCGCTCTGCTGCGGAGCGCCCTCCCGATTCCCGGTGGCAAGCATGATCTCGAGCTCATTGAGCTCGTCCCACTGGGCATCGGTCCGCTGCCTCTCCGGAATCGCCAGCAGCGCTTGCAGGCGGGCGCGAGGGGAATTCGGCTGCGATTCATCCATGGCGGCATTATCTCATCGTTGTAATCTCCCCATCACTCATCACGTTGTGTCGAACTGGGGAGGAGAACTTGTGAGACCCCCCACCGAATCACCCATCTCTATGCCGCCGCGGCGGGCTCCCCGCTCGCCGGCTTCGAGCCCACGCCCACCACGCCGGAGCAGTTTCGCGAGTTCAGCCGCGGCGAATCCGCCAAGTTCGCGAAAATCATTGTCGAGGCGGGCAACTCCCTGGAACAGTAGCCAGACGCACGCCGCGACCAGGGATGAACGGCTAGAGAATCCGCGAGCGGGAAACGCGGCGGAATTTCCGCGCGAAACCCGCGTTCCCGCCCTCGACGTTGACGATCAGCGTCTGCCCCGGAAAGTTCACGCTGTCGAGGATCGCCTGCTGAACTGCGACCGCCCGCTTGCTGCTGAGCAGGCCCCACCAGGAGGTGACCACGTGGCCCAGCACGTACAACGGATGGTGAGGCAGGTGCTGGACGCGCTTGCGCACCAGGTAGGCCTTCCGTAACCCGGGGATCTTTTGCAATTGCTGCCGCAAATTCGCGACCGCCTCTTCCGGCAGGCCGTGCTCCTCCAGCTTGTCGCCGGTATGCAGCTCGTCGCGCTCCTTGCGCGCAAGCTCGAGCAGCTCCGAGCGCTCGACGAGCTGCTTGTGCCACGCGTGCGCTTCCTGCTCCCGCTTCACTCTCCAGCAGTAGTTGCGCAGCGTCTCGCAGCCCGTGAGGATGTATTCCTCGTCCTGCTTCATCGCCTGCTCGACCAGCGCGAAGCCGGCCTGGTCGTCGCGCGCGAGGAGCCGCAGGCCGAACGCCATGCGCGCGGACGCATCGTCCGGTGCGCGCTCGTGCAGGCGGCGGAACTGCTCCAGCGCGGGGTCGGGCCCGGGGCCGACGGATTCGGTGAGGTGTGCCCGCTCGAAGGCGTCGCGCAGCGCGAGCTCCCCTCCTGGCGCGGCGGCGAGGAGTGCGTCCAGCTCGGCGAGGCGGGAGCGCGACTTCTGCACGTCGCGGTGGCGCTGCTCCCACGACGGCTGTATCTGCTCGACCCAGCTGCGGTCGAATTCCTCGGTCAGGCCGGCGAGCTTGTCGCCGAGCAGCCGGTCCGCCGCCTGGCCGTCCGCGGGCGGCGCGAGGCGCGGCTGCTCGCCGATCGCTTTCACCCGGTCCGAGAGCGCGGGATGCGTGTCGTTCGCCGTCGTCGTCCGCGCCATCGCTTGGTCGAGCCAGCCGCGCACCGGCGCCTCCTCCTTGAGATCAGACGCGAGCCGCCCGTTCAGCGCGGAATACGGCGCAAACCGCGGCTGCGGCAGGTCGTCGGCCTGCCTGTAGATGCGCGGCCAGTAGTTCTCCCCGAGATAGCTCCCGATCACGTTCACCGCGGTCAGCGCCTGGCCGAGCGCCGCGGGCGACACCAGGCGGGCGGCGGTTGCGTCGGCCTCGTACTCGTTGGCGCGGGCGAGCGGGAAGGAATACGCGCTGAAGTAGGGCGCGTACCAGTTGAAGAAGCGCCGGAACAGGAACGTGCCCCAGCTCCGCCGCTCCGCCAGCGCCGAGACCAGCCGCGCCCAGGTCATGCGCAGCCGGTAGATCCAGTTGGAGAGCCGCGCATGCCCGCGCGCGAGGTGCCCGAACTCGTGCGCGAGGACGGCTTCGAACTGCTCGCGCGTGAGCGACTTCATCAAAGGCAGCCCGATCAGGAGGTAGTTGCGGGGCCAGCCGAACATGCCGAGGAGCGGCTGCTGCACCACGGCGGCGTTGAAATCGCTCGTCAGCAGCACGCGATGGAAGCGCGGGGCCTTGAGCTTGCGCCGCAGCCGCTCGATCATCTCGAATAACTCGGGCGCTTCCCGCGCGCTCAACGCCCTGCCCCCGAGCGGGGGCAGGCGCACCCACATCGCCTTGAGGATCAGGCCCACCACGATCAGGATCGGGATGGCGATCTTGACCGCCGCCGCCTTGAGGTAGACCGCCGAGGCGATGACGATCGCGGAGAGCGCGGTCAGCCCGGCCAGCATGATGGCGACATAGCCGTAGCCGAGCATCGCCAGCAGCACGACTCTGGCCTTGTACCAGCCGGGGCTCTCGCGCGACTGCTGCTCGAGCCGGGATACGAGAGTGCTGAATTCCTCGTTCGTCATGGCTTCTGTCACCCTGCGGCGACGAATTCAGGATTGATCCGGAGTCAGGCCGCCGTTCCCGGCAATAGTGCTCGGGGCGCTGCGGGATTCCTCCCGGATGAAAATCCCGTATGGCAGTAAGTCATATCGACAGCTCCCCGATCGACCTAGACTGAATGCAGTTGTCCGTCCTGTCATTACTCCGGGGGGAGTTCTCGATATGACACCAGCCGAAGAGCAGCTGTTGCTCAACACTCTCAAGATCATTGCCCTGGACATGAAGATGGTCGTGATGCTTCTCAGGGAAATGTCCAATCAGCAGGACACCGCAAGCCAGAAAGCCCTGACGCAGCTGGTGAACATCGCGCACAAGCGGGTCTAGCCGCCGCGGTCGATCGGCGGTGCGGCGGTGCGGCGGTCAGTCCAGCCGCAGGCCGATGCTCTTGATGAGGGCTGCGAAGCGCGCCGTTTCGCTGCGCACGAGGCTCTCCAGCTCCTCCGGCGTGCCGGGCCAGGGATCGACTCCCATCGCGTCGAGCTGCCTGCTCAGCTCCGGCGATTCGAGCGCGCGGATGGCCTCGCGGGAGAGGCGCTCGACGATCGGCCGGGGCGTACCCGCCGGCGCGAAAAGCCCGTACCAGACCGTCACCACGAAGTTGTCCAAGCCGGCTTCCTTCGCGGTCGGCACCTCGGGCAGCGCGGGAACGCGGCTCCCCGAGAGCACCACGAGCGCACGCACCCGGCCGGCGCGGATCTGCGGGATCGCGGAGGCGACCGGCAGGATGACCTGGTCCACCTCGCCCCCGATCAACGCCATCATGCCCACCGTCGCGCCCTTGTAGGGCACGTGCACCATGTTGATTTTCTCCATGCTCTTCAGGAGCTCGTTTGCGAGGTGGTTGGTCGTGCCGGGGCCGCCGGAGCCGAAGTTGATCTTGCCGGGATGGGCGCGCGCGAGGGCGATGAATTCCCTGAGCGTCTTCGCGGGAACCGAAGGGTGCACCACCATCACGTTGGGGATCGCGGACACGCGCGCGACGGCCGCGAAGTCCCGGGCCGCGTCGTAGCCGAGCTTTGCGTAGAGCGAGGGGCTGATCGCGATGCCGGGCGTCGACAGCACGAGCGAATAGCCGTCGGGCGGCGACTTCGCCGCGGCCGTGAGCCCGACGTTGCCGCCGGCCCCGGGCCGGTTGTCGGGCACCACGTTCGCGCCGAGCTGCTCGGAGAGCTTCTGGCCGAGCGCGCGCCCCACCATGTCGTTCGGCGCGCCGGGCGGAAACGGCAGGATGAGCCGTATCGGCTTTGCCGGATAGGCTTGCGCCAGCGCCGCGCCGGCACCCCAGGTCAGGGCCACGCAGAGGGCCGCGATGACAGCGCGATTAACGATCACGAGGGCTGGTTGCAATCCGAGAGATTACGCCGCGCGAGCTCGCGGTGGCGCCGCAATTGTAGCCCGCGCGCCAGTTGACGTCATGGCCCTTCGAGGGTCGATAGATTGGAGCCGGCTCCTCTAAATGGAAGGGACTAGCTCACATCCTGCGCTCGCGCCGCCTTCACCGCGCGCCCCAGTGCCTCGCCGATCGCGCGGGCTTCCTCCGCGGTGACGTGGCGCGAGAACACGCGCTCGATCTCCGCCTCGTAGACCGGCCATATCTTGCGGCGCATGGCGCGGCCGGCGCGCGTGAGGACGAGATCGTAGCCGCGCCCGTCCTCCGCGCTGTCCTCGCGCGAGACGAGCCCGGCCTCCTCCAGCCGGTCGGCGAGCCGCGACAGGTAGCTGCGCGAGAGGACCACGCGGCGCGCGAGATCGTGCATGCGCAGCCGGCCCCCGGCTTTCTCGAGCTCCCACAGCACGTCGTACCAGTCGAGCGCCGGAAGCCCCGCGGCGGCGAGCGCGGCCTCGATGCGCCCGATCAGCGTGGCGTGGGCCGTGAGCAGCACCGCCCAGGCGTGGCCCTTGGGGTCGGAAGCCATGAGTCCGGCAGTATACGCGCGGATAGTTGCAAATGCAATCAACTGCTGGTAGCCTATAGTTGCATTTGCAACTATTTAACCCCAAGGAGACTACCGTGAAGCTGATCGACCGCAACACCCTGCACCAGAGGCTGCAATCCCCCGTCGCCCCGACGCTCGTCGAGGCGCTGCCCGAGAAGTACTGGCGCGACTGGCGCCTGCCGGGCGCGAAGCACCTGCCGCACGACCGCGCGCGGGAGCTCGCGCCCGCCGTCCTTCCCGACCGCGGCGCCGAGATCGTCGTCTACTGCGCGAGCGCGACCTGCCAGAACTCGCATATCGCCGCGCGCGTGCTCCAGCAGCTGGGCTACCGCAACGTCGCCGTCTACGCCGGCGGCAAGCAGGACTGGCAGGAAGCCGGGCTGCCCGTCGAGCGCGGGGAGCCCGTTCCCGCGTAAGTCCGTCGGGGACAGGCCCCGCTTCCCGGCCAGCGGGATGGCGGCCTGTCCCCTATTTCTTCCGGCGCCACAGCGCGAGGCCGCCAACCATGGCGACGATGGTCACCGCGAAGTAGGCGCGCAATCCGAACGCGGGGCCGATCAGCCCCGCGAGGAAGGGCGCGATGCCCATCGCGAGGAACTGGAACGCGGTCGCCCAGGCGATGGCGCGTGCGTCCATGCCCGGCGGCGCGTGCGTGCGCAGCAGGTGGAAGAGCGCCGTCTGCAGGCCCGCCGCGGTGAGGCCGAAGGCGATCCGCGTGAGCACGAGCTGCAGCGGCGTCTCCAGAACGAGGAGCGGCAGATGGGTGACGACGGTCGCGGCGGCGCCGAACGCGAGCACGCGCGCCGACCCGATGCGATCGATCACGCGCCCCCACGCGGGCGTTGCGACCAGCATGGAGAACGCGAGCGCCACCGCCGCGGCGCCCACCCAGTACGCATCCTCGCCGGCGTCCGCGCCGCCCGCCTCCAGGAGCTGCAGCACGAAGACGCTGATGTTGATGATGCTGCCGTGCCACATGACGGAGAAGACGAACGCGAACACGAACAGCGGCACGATGCGCGGCACGCGCGCCAGCTCGCGCAGGCCGCCCAGAAGCTGCGGACGCCACGGGCCATGCGCGAGCTGCCTGACTTCGCCCACGAAGAACGCGACCAGCATGCCGCCGGCGAGCATCAGGCCGCCGCTGATCCAGTAGAGCGCGTGCTGGCGGTCCACCAGCGCGGCGAGCACCGCGCCGACGGCCGGTCCCAGCGCGTGACCCAGGTGGCCCCCGGTCTGCGCGTAGGCGACCGCGCGGCCGATGCGCCCGGGCGGCGTGTTCGCCACCAGCAGCGCGACGCCCGCCGGCGTGAAGCCGTTGAAAACCGCGACCACCATTATCAATCCTGCAAACCCGAGCGGCGTCGACGCGAGCGGCACCAGCAACATCGAGATGCCCATGCCGAGCATCGCCCGCAGCACCATGGGCTTCCGGCCGTAGTGGTCCGCGATGCCGCCCCAGATCGGGCTGGCTGCGGTGCTGATGAGATAGAAGCACAGGAGCATCGCGCCCACCCAGGTCTCGAGGTTCTCGTGCACGCCCAGGTCGCGCACCATCAGCGGCACGAACGGCCACGACAAATTGAACCCGATCCCGCACAGCAGGTTCGCCGGCGGAAACACCAGCAGGTTGCGGCGCCAGTACGGAAACCGCCGCGATTCCTCGTCGGCGGCGGCGCGTTGTGTCGCGGTATCGGCCAGGGTCGTGCCGGGCGCTAGCGGTGGCGGTGGGAGGTTCCGCGCGCGGCGGCGTAATGCTCGCGCAGCAGATCGCGGCCGAAATCGCCGGCGAAGTCGCGCCACACGGTATGGACGTGATTGCCGTCGCCCTGCGAGGCATCGTATTCGATGAGAAAGAGCGGCCCCTGCACCCGGTAGTAGTGCGGCCGCCCGCGCGCGGTCGCGCCGGCCCAGCCGAAGCGCACGGCCTCGATGCCGCCCTGGCGCGCGCGCGAGAGTCGCGCCGCGGCGAGGCCCGGCTCGAAGCCCTGGGCGTAGGCCTCGATCAGCTTCCACAGCAGCGCGCGCTGCCGCTCGTCGAGCTTCGCGGCGGCAATGCCGACATCGGCGAGCGGCTCGACCCTGTCCCGGTTGCGGGTGACGATGTCGCCGTAGGTACTGGACTCGAACACCGCTTCGCGGCGCTGCGCCTCACCGAGCGCTTCGAGCAGCGCCCAGCCCGCGTCGTGCTCTGCGCCCAGCGCGCGCAGCCCCTTCCGCGAGCCGCTTCCCACCGTCGCCGGGTTGGCGCCGAAAAAGCTCGGCGTGTCCACCACGAGATTCTCGCCCGCGAGCGTGAAGTTGGGCGAAAGGTGGTGGCCCTCGAAACGCCAGCCCCAGCGCCGCGCGCGGTCGGGCGCGCCGTAAATCGTGAGGTGGTAGCGCTCCGGGTCACGCATCCAGCCGAAGGTCTCGATCTCGCGCAGCACGATCTCGAGCTCGATGATGTTCACCACCTTGCGGTAGCCGGAAGCGGAGAGCGCCGCGCGCAGCAGCTCGTGCACGGACTCCCGGCCCGCCTTGTCGAGCTCCTTCAGCGCGACGCCGTTGCGGCTGCGCGGCGTGTAGTGCCAGTCGAGGCGGTCACGGTCCTCGAAGGCCCGCATCGCCTGCCCCCGGGACTGCTCGGGCAGCGCGGCAAGGATGCGCTCGACCGCGGCCCGCATCTTCGCCGCGGCCGGCGCCGACGCATGCCCCCGGTCCTGGCCCGCGGCGGCCGCCGTCAGCCCCATCAGCAGGATCGGCACCGCGACGTGCATGGCTCGAGTCACGCCGCGCAAGCTACTCGAGGTGGAGCGGCTTGCCGTTCACCTCGACGCGGCTCGTGAGCGGGACCTGCTGGGTGATCAGGCCCTCGGCGAAGCAGCCGGCCTTGGCGTTCTTCACGAGGTGCGCCAGCCGGTCCGCGGGCTCCTCGCTGCGGAACTTGAGCTCGGTGGTGACGCCTTCCCAGCGGTTGAACACCGTGCCCTTCAGCACCGAGCCGCCGAGATGCTTGCGGAAGTAGACGCGGCAGCTTGCGCCGCTCACCTTCATCTTCATCATGTGCGCGTACCGCGCAACCTGGGTGAGCAGTCAGAAGCCGATCGCCATCGCGAGGTAGGTCATCGGCGAGGGATAGCGGTCGGTGCCGCCGATCCTCTGGTGCTCGTCGCTGAACACCTCGAACTTGCCCATGGTGCCGCGCTTCAGATGCATTTCGCCCGCGACGACTTCCGTCATCACGTCGTTCTCGTTGGAGATCCCGCCCGTCGGCAGCTCGGGCTTGTCGATCACCCGCTCGCCGGGCTTGCTGGAAAGGTCCTCGTTTCCAAGTGGCTTCACCATCTTCGTTCCTCCTTAGGGGTCAGACTCGACTTTCCGAAAAAGCGGGACGCTCAGCCCCGCGCGGCCTTGAGGTAGGCCCTCGCGCTGACGGAAAGCAGCCGCGGCAGGTGAGTGTAGAGATAGCGCACGCCCTGGTCGAGCGCCTCGCGCACGCTCTCCGCCGTGGCGGGCGTGCCGGGCGTGCGACCGGCCGCGACCGTCTTGCGAAAGCTCGCGCGGATCGCCTCCGCGACCGCCGGGGCCTTGGGATTGCCGGGGTGCCCCATCGACTGCGAAAGGTCCGAGGGCCCGACGAAGAAGACGTCGATGTCGTCCACCTTCAGCAGCGCGTCGAGGTTGCGAACCGCCGCTTCCTCCTCGATCTGAATCGCGATGAGGGTCGAGTCGTTCGCCGCCTTCACGTGGTCGGCGAGCGTGCCGTGCGAGTCGTAGACCGCCGCGCGCGTGCCGGCGGCAAGCCCGCGGGCCCCGAGGGGATGGTACTTGACCGCCGCGACCACCTGGCGCGCGTCCTCGGCGGTATTCACGTGCGGCACCTGCACGCCCATCACGCCGCGGTCAAGCACCTGCAGGATGAGCTCCGGGCTGCGCGTCACGGGGCGCGCGATCGCGGTGATGCCGCATGCCTCGGCCGCCATCGCCATCAGCTCCACGCTCTCGAGCGTGAGCGTGCCGTGCTCGCAGTCGAGCAGCACCCAGTCGAAGCCGGCCGCGCCGATCATCTCGACGATCTGCGGCGAAGGGATCATTACCGACACGCCGAAGGCCGGCTCGCCCGCGCGCAGCTTCTCCTTCATGCGGTTCTTCTTCATCGCTGTCCGTCCCCGTGTGCGGGCGCCTGCAGGCGCCGGTCGAGCCAGCGCACGATCTCATCGACCGTCGCGGGCGTGGTCGTGAAGTCGCGCTCGAGCCCGAGCGATCCCGAGCGCCGGAAGAACGCCTCGGTGGCCGCGGTGACAGTGGGCTCGAGCCCGAGCTGCCGCAGCACGCCGGCCACCTGCACCATTTCGTGGTAGCGGCGCGAGTGCGCGGTCGCGTGGCTGCGCACCCAGTTCGAAGCCGTCTTCTCGAAGGGGTGCTGCGCGAAGAGCTCGGTCACCTCGCGCCACAGGTCCTCGCGGATGCCGGCGCGCTCGCCGGCCACCAGGAACTCGATGAGGAGCGCCTCCATGCCCTTGGAGAAGACGCTGCGCAGCATCTTGAACATCGAGGCCTTGCCGATATCCTCGCTGTAGTACCGGACATTGAGGCCGAGCGCCCCGAGCTCGCGCTCGGCGCGCCGCGCGTGCGGGCCGCCGAGCAGGATCTCCGTCTTCGCGCCGGTAACGCCCACCGCTCCCAGCACCGCGCCCTCGACGAATGCCGCGCCGGAGGGCGCGACGATGCGCTCGATCTCGAGCTTGACGCCCGGGTCGGTCGCGTTGAGGTCCACGTAGGTCTGCGCGGCGCCGAGGTGCGGGACGCACTGCCGCGCGGCCTCGCGCGCCACGCTCGTGGTGACCGTGGAAAGGACGTAGCTGGCGCCGCTCAGGGCCTCCGGCAGGCTGCGGAAGGCGACCTTCGCGGTTGCCGTCCGCGCCTGCAACCGCTCGATGCCCCCCGGCTGGCCGATCAGGACGTCGAAGGCCGCCACGTCGGCGCCGCGCGCGGCGAACGCGCCGGCATACGCGGACGCCGCCTCGCCAAAGCCGATGAACGCCAGTCTTACGGTCATGGGGCCCGCTCCACGCGCTCTTATCCCGTGGCGCGCGGGTGGCTGTAATATGGATGACAGGAGAACATACGATCTTTCGGGTGGGTGGTAAAGCGCGGCCCGGAAGCGCGGTTCACAAGAAGGAGGATGAATCATGAAAACCATGAGATGGCTCGCCGCAGCATGGGTCGCAATGGCCTGGATTGCAGACGCGGCCGCGCAGCAACCCTATCCCGTCAGGCCCGTGCGCCTGATCGTGGGTTTTGCGCCGGGCGGAAACACCGATACCGTCGCGCGCGTGGTCGGGCAGAAGCTCGGCGATCGCCTGGGCACGCAGGTGGTAGTGGACAACCGCGGCGGCGCGGGCGGCACGATCGGCACCGAGATTGCGGCGCGCGCCACCCCGGACGGCTACACGCTCACCATGGGCACCACGACAACCCACGCCATCGCCGTCGCCGCCTACGCCAAGCTCCGCTACGACCCGGTGGCGGACTTCGCGCCGGCCGCGCTGGTCGCGATCGCGCCGTACCTTTTGGTGGTGCACGCGAGCCAGCCGCCGCGCAACCTCAAGGAGTTCGTCGCGCACGTCCGCTCGCAGCCCGGCAAGCTTAACTACGGCTCGGCGGGTACGGCGACGACGACGCACCTCGCGATGGTCAACCTCGCCACGCGCGCGGGCCTCGAGATGACGCACGTGCCCTTCAACGGCAACGGCCCCGCCACCACCGCCGTGGTCGGCGGCCAGGTGGAGATCCTGTTCGGTGCGCTGCCGCCGCTGCTTCCGCACCTGCCGACCGGACGCGTGCGCGCGCTCGCGGTGAGCTCCGCCAAGCGCTCGCTCTCGCTGCCGGACGTGCCGACCGTCGCCGAATCCGGCTACCCCGGCTTCGACGTCACGCTGTGGCTGGGATTCTTCGCGCCGCGGGGCACGCCGCCCGCGGTCATGAAGCGCCTGGAGAGCGAGCTGATCGCGGTCGTCCAGTCCCCGGACGTGAAGGAGCAGATGACGCGCCAGGGCCTCGAGGCGCACAGCCTCTCCGCCGCGGAGCTGGCAAAGCTGCTGAAGTCCGAGATCTCGAGCTACCAGGCTGCCTTCAAGGTCGCGGGCATCAAGTTGCAGTGACGCCGCGAGAATACTGGGACGCACACGATTTTTCCAGAAATTGTGCGTCCCGATTTTCCCCAATTTTCCCGGTGCGAGGTGACACCATGGTCGATCACAAGCCGGCTGACCCGTTGCCCGAAAACATCCTGAGCGAGGCCGAAGTCAAGGCCATGGCCCAGCGCGCGGTCACGCGGACGTTCCCCAAGAACACCATCGTCGTCACCGAGGGCGACCCGACCGATACGCTCTATATCGTCGTCTCCGGCCGGGTCAAGATCTATGCGAGCGACGAGAAGGGCAAGGAAGTGGTCCTGAACCACGCCGGTCCCGGCGAATACTTCGGCGAACTGGTGCTCGACGGAGGCCCGCGGTCGGCTTCGGTGGTTACGCTCGAGCCGACGCGCTTCCTGATCGTCCCCAAGGAGGACTTCCGCGATTTCGTGAAGAAGAGCCCGGGGTTCGCGCTGCACCTCGTCCACAAGCTGATCCGGCGGGTGCGCACGCTCACCAACGACGTGAAGAGCCTCGCGCTGATTTGGAGAATGAGATCGGCGATCCGCTCGCCGTCGCGCAGGCCTTTCGCGGCGAGCTCCCGCTCGCTGACGCTCATGCAGCGGTGCTCGGTGCGCTGCAGCATGCTGGATTGCCACCCCCAGCTCCCGTATTTCACCGGCTTGGAGTTCGTGCCCTGTCTCATGGTCCTCACTCCTTCCAGAACCTCGTCCCGTCCCCGGCCGACGGCCGGTCCATGCAAATGAGGATTTGCATGGCTGTCAGGTTAATCTCGGGGAGCACCGCGCGCTGTTAAGCATGCCGCCGCGATCGTGTGACATATTCACATCGGGCGCGAACCGGGATCTTGCCGGGTATCCCGTCATCCTTCATCCTTCTGCCTTCTGACTTCTGACTTCTGACTTGCAACTCGGGGTCCCTCATGCCCAACATCACCATGCTCGATATCGAGGGGCTGCGCAAAACCAAGCTCCGGCCCTATATCGACAAGTGCCTCCAGCACCGGGCGCCCGACCCGGGCTTCCACGCGATGATGGGCCACAACCTCGATCTGTGCGAGGCGATGTTCGTCGCCTGGGACACGATCTTCAACACCGGGCGCGTCAGCCACAAGCTGAAGGAGGTGATCCGGGTGCAGCTCTCCCGCATGGCCTCCTGCGTCTACTGAGGAAACGTCCGGTCCGCTTCGGCGAAGCGGCAGGGCCTCACCGAAAGCGACATCGATGACGGCATCGCCCATTACGCGGAGAGCCCGCGCTTCACCGAGGCCGAAAAGTTAGCGCTGCGCTACAGCGAGCTGATGGCGCTCGACCCGGACAAGGTCGACGCATCCTTCTACGGCGAGCTGCGCCGGCACTACTCGGAGGAGGAAATCGTCGAGCTCGGCGCCTTCATCGGATTCAACATCGGCTACCACACGTTCTTCGGCACGCTGAAGTTCTATCCGATGTTCGCGCCGGATGGCCGCCTCGTCAGCCAGGAGGAATCAGCGCGCATCTACGGCGCTGCCCCGGCATCCCTGGCGGCGGCGACGAAGTGACGGGTTCTCCCATGCCGCGTATCCAGCCCCTGCAACGCGACGAGATCCGCGATCCGGAGCTTCTGGAGCTGATCCGCCGCGGCGAGGCGCTTGGCGTCCCGGACGCGCTTTTCCCTCGCATCCTCGCGCGCGTGCCGGGGCACGCAAAGGCGCTCCTGTGCGCGCTCCTCGTCTCGCACGCCGAGGGCAACGTGGACCACCGGCTGAAGGAGATCATCCGCGTGCAGCTCGCCCGCACCGCGGGCGATCCCTACTTCGGCGGCCTGCGCTCTTCAAAGGCAAGGCAGGCCGGGCTCGACGAGGAGAAAATCGCGGCGGGCGCGGGGAAGTTCGAGAACGACCCGCGCTTCTCCGCGGCCGAGAAATGGGCGCTCAGCTACGCGCGCGAGATGTACCTGAACCCCGAGAACATCGACGCGGCGTTCTACGCCGAAGGCAAGCGCCACTTCACCGAGGCGCAGATCATGGAGCTCGGCGCCTTCATCGCCTTCCACTACGGGATGCAGGCGTTCTCGCGCACGCTGGGCGCCGTTCCGTCTCCGCCGGAAGTCACCTAGCCGTGTCGGGATCGCGCAGCGACCGCTGCATGAGCACGCTGTCGAGCCAGCGCCCGAACTTGAGCCCCACGCGCGTGAACGTGCCGACGTGCCGGAATCCGAGCGCGCGGTGCAGCCCGATGGACCCGGCGTTGCCGCTGTCGCCGATGATGGCGATCATCTCCCGGTAGCCCGCCGCCGCCGAGCGCTCCAGTACCTGCGCCAAGAGCGCCTTGCCGATGCCGCGACCGATTGCGGAAGGGTCCAGGTAGACCGAGTCCTCCGCCGTGTGGCGATAGGCGCTGCGCGCGCGATAGAGCGAGGCATAGGCGAACCCGACGATCGCTCCGTCCCGGTGCGCCACCAGGTACGGCAGCCCTGCCGCGAGCACGGCCTCCCGCCGCCGGCACATCTCGCCGAGGTCCGGCGGCTCTTCCTCGAACGATGCGGTCCCGTGCAGCACGTGGCCGGCATAGATTTCCTGCACGCGCGCCATGTCCTCGACGGCGGCGGGTCGAATCACGTTCCCGGGGAGGGTAGTCACTGCAGCGGGGCGACCTTGCCTTCCTTCACGAGCCGCGCCCAGCGCTCGACGTCGTCGTTGAAGTACTTGCCGAACTCGGCCCCGGGAACCGGCACCGGCTCCGAGCCGATCTGCGAGAGCCGCTCGCGCACCGCCGGGGCCTTCAGCGCGGCGGCGGTCGCCTGCTCGAGACGTTCCATCGCTTCGGGCGGCGTGCCCGCGCGCGCGAAGAAGCCGAACCACACCGCGAACTCGTAGCCGGGATAGCCCTGCTCGGCGACCGTCGGCACGTCCGGCAGCGCCTGCGCGCGGCGCGTCGAGGTCGTCGCGAGCGCGCGCACCCGCCCGCCCTGCACATTCCCGATCGCCGAGCCCATCACGTCGAAGAGCAGCGTGATGCGCTGCGCGATGAGATCGGGATACACCGCGCCGCTGCCCTTGTAGGGCACGTGCAGGAGCTGGACGCCCGCCATGTCCTTGAAAAGCTCTCCCGCGAGGTGGCTGCCGGTGCCCAGGCCGGAAGAGCCGAAGGTGAGCTCGTTCGGCTTTGCTCTTGCGGCCTTGACCACGTCGGCGAGCGACTTGAACGGGGACTCGGCCGAGGTAACGACCAGATTGGGGATCGCGGCGACGCCCGCTACCGGCGCGAGATCCTTGCGCGGGTCGAAGGGGAGCTTCATCAGGCTCACGCTGGTGGCGAGGCTGCTCGCGGCGAAGAGGAAGGTATATCCGTCCGCCCTCGCGACTCGGGCGACGTACTCCGCGCCCACGTTGCCGCCCGCGCCCGGCCGCAGCTCGACGATGATGTTGCGCCCCAGCGCATTCGACATTTCCTGCGCCAGTGGGCGCCCCAGCACCTCCGCCGTGCCGCCGGGGGCGTAGGGCACGATCATTGTGACCGGGCGCGTGGGATAGCCCTGCGCCGACGCGTCACGGATCGTCCCGCCCGCTGCGTACAGAGCGCCGATTGCGGCCAGCGCAAACGCGACTCCAGTTGTCCTCTTCATGTCCACCTCACTCCGGTCGGATGCCGCCCTCGCGGATGATCGCCTGGAAGCGCGCGTACTCCTCCTGCATCAGCCGCATGAAGCCGTCCGGCGTGCTCTCGGGAGTCGATTCCGCCCCCTGGCGCACGAACCGCTCGCGCAGCGCGCTGTTCCGCAGCCCGCGCACGATATCGCCGTGCAGCTGCTCGACGACGCGCCGCGGCGTGCCGCGGGGCGCGACGATGCCCGACCAGCGGTCGAACTGCGCTTCCGGCAGGCCGACCTCGGCGATCGCCGGCACCGCCGGCAGCGCGGGGCTGCGCTGCGGCGTCATCACGGCGATCGCCCGCAACCGGCCCTCGCGCACCGGCGGGAGCACCGCCGGCAGCGTGAAGACGGCGTAGTGCACGCGCCCGAGCACCATCTCGACGAAGGAATCCGACAGGTTCCGGAACGGCACGTGCACCGCGTCGATGCCGAGCGCGCGCGTGAACAGCTCGCCGGCGAGATGCGAGGCGGACCCGACGCCGAGGGAGGCGTAATTCAGCTCGCCGAAGCGCGGGCGCGCGTAGCGGGCGAACTCGGGCGCCGTAGCGACCGGGATCCCGGGCGTCACCGCGAGGACGTTGGTGATCGAGGCGACGTGCGCGACGCCGACGATGTCGGCGAGGGCGCGGTACGGCGGCGGATCACGCACCAGCTCGGTAATGAGGCGCGTGACTCCCACCATGCCCAGCGTGTAGCCGTCGGCATTCGCTCTCGACACGAGGGTATTGCCGATCAGCCCGCCCGCGCCGGTGCGGTTCTCGATGACGACCCGCTGTCCGTAGAATGTTTCCAGCTGGTCGCCGATCGAGCGCGCGAAGAAGTCGTCCGCCGCCCCCGGCGGGTAGGCGACGATGATGCGGATCGGCTTCACGGGATAGGCGGCAGGCTCCACCCATTGCCTCGCGACGCACGGCGCGGCCGCCGCGAACGCAGCCAGGGCACCGATGGCGGCCGGAACGGCGCCGGCGGTCAGGAAACGACGAGACAGGGCTGCGACCATGCTTCCCCCGATGCGCCCCACAATAGCGTGCGCGGCGCCGCGCATCAAGCAGCACCGATTTCCCTTCCGTCTTCCGCCTTGTGGGTCGGCTTGCCAGCTCCGGGCGCCGGGACTACATTGGCGGCGCCGGCGTGCCGGGGAGGAGACCATGGTCAGGAAAATATCCGCGTGGCAGGTCCCGATCGCGATCGCAGCGCTGATCGGGGGCTGCGCTACGCCGGGTGAAGCGCCGCAGCCGCCGGCGCATCCCGTCGAGGGCGTCCGCAAGGTCGTGGACAGCCTCAGCGCCGAGATCCGGAAACGCATCGCGGCCGAGCCCTACCTCAACCTCCCCGTGGTCGTGCGCACCACCTCGGCGGCAAACTTCGGCATCGAGCCGATGATCGCCGAGCTCCTGCGCACGCGCCTGGTCGACGCCGGCGTGGCGGTGGAGGCCATCTGCGCAACGCGCTGCATGGAGATTCACCTGCAGGAGTTCACCGTCGATTCCCCGAGGGCCGCGGGCCTCACTCCCGGCCAGGTGTTCACCGTCGCCGGCTCGAGCATTCCGTTCGTCGGCGGGCTGATCCGCTCTTACGGCGAGCAGGAGCGCGAGAAGGAGCGCGCCGCGAATCGCGCGACCGGTGTCTTCGCGACCTTCGCCGCGCGCGACGGCGCCCGCTATACCGCGCGCGCCCACATCGTCGTCATCATTTCCTCGGGAGACGTTTCCCTCCAGCCGCAGTAGCACCGCGGAACTTTCCGTCGCTCCCGCCTTCGCGGGAATGTCGACTCAAAGCGGGATACCCAGGAGCTTCGCCGCCGTCTCGCCGAGCATCATGCGGCGCTCCCTGTCGGTGAAGCCCGGCGCCTTGAGGATGTGGTCCACCGACGTGCTCTGCCACGGGATCGGGTGGTCGGTGCCGATCACGAGCCGGTTCGAGCCCACCTCCGCGGCGAGATGCCGCAGGGCTTCCGACGTGAAGACGAGCGTGTCGTAATACATGTCACGCAAATACTCCGTCGGCTTCTTCTTGAGCTTGACCCCGGTGTCCATGTCGGGCGCAACGCGCAGAGAGTTGTCCGAGCGCGGCGCGTAGGACGGCAGGTAGCCCCCGCCGTGCGCCGAGCAGATCTTCAGCCCCGGGAAGCGGTCGAGCGTGCCCTCGAAGATGAGATGCGAGAGCGCGATCGTGGTGTCGAGCGGATTGCCGATCGTGTTCGCGAGCCAGCCGTTGCCCTTCAACCGCGGCGCGAGGTCGGGCGTGCTCTGCGGGTGGATGAAGATCAGGATGCCGAGCTCCTCGGCCTTCGCCCAGAAGGGATGGAACATCGGGTCGGAGAATTCCTTCCCGGCGACGCTCGCCCCGACCGCCGCGCCGCGTAGCCCGAGACGCTTCACCCCGTCGACGAGCTGCTGCACGGCGAGATCCGGGAACTGGAGCGCGACCGTCGCGAACGCGACGAAGCGGTCCGGGTGGGCGGCGCAGTACTCCGCGAGCCTCTCGTTCTGGAGCTTGACGACCTGCGCCGCGAGGTCGCGCCCGGCGTCGTACCACTGCGGGTTGATGCTGATTGCCTCCACGTCGATGCCCTGCTCGTCCATCTCGGCGATGCGGCGCGCCCCGACCTGTTCGATCCCCGGCCCCCGCTGCGTCTCCCGCGATTTGCCCAGGAGCGCCATTGCCTCGGGAATGATGCAATGCGCGTGCACGTCGATGGTCTTCACGCGCTTGCCGCCCACCTTGACCTCGCGGCGGCGCGGGGCTCCCTTCGCGCGCGCCTTCGCCGGCGCGGCGGCGCGGGCCTGCGCCCGGGCCGGCGCAGCCGCAAGTGCATCACAGCCGGTAAAGACGATGCCGGGCGAAGCGCCGGCGCTGCTGGTGATGAGATCGGCGTGCTGGTGCATGTTCTCTCCCTGTCAGAAAATCGAAAAGCCGCAAGTATACGGTGAACGGCGTCCGCCCCTCCCCGCCGTCTCCACCTGTGCTCAGCCGTCCCGCCGGGTGCGCCCGCCGACCTCGGCCGGCACTGCTGCCTTCTGTCCCGAGACGCCGTGCCACTCGAAGAGCGCCACGGCGACTCCGATCAGCAGTCCAACGAGGTTGACGGCGCTGAGGACCGCGCCGCTCGGCGGTGGAATCAATGCCAGGCCGGCGACTGTCGCGAGCAGGCGCGTCAGCCATCCGATGCGCCGGAACAGGAATCCGGCGAGCCCGATGCTCATCAGATAGACGCCGATCGAGGCCGTCGCGACCGCCAGTGCGATGTCGATCACGCTGCCCTTCATGAGCAGCGCCGGGTGGAACACGAAGATGAACGGCACCACGTAGGCGACCACACCGAGACGCATCCCTGCCCAGCCGGTCCGCCAGAAGTCAGAGCCGGCGAGCGACGCCGCCGCGAAGGTGGCGAGGCATACCGGCGGCGTGATCATGGAGAGCATGCCGAAGTAGAACAGGAAGAGGTGCGCGCCGAGCGGCTCCACGCCGAGCTGCACCAGCGTCGGTCCCACCAGCACTGCAAGCATGATGTAGACGACGGCGGTGGGCATCCCCATGCCGAGGATGATGCACACAGCAGCGGTGAGCACGAGCAGCAGCACCGCGCTTCCGCCCGCGGCCGTCGTCAGGATCATGGACATCTTGAACCCGAGCCCCGACAGGGCGAGCACGCCGATGACGAATCCCGCCACGCCGGAAATCACCACGATCTCGAGCAAAACGCGCCCGGTGTCCTCGAACGACTTCAGCACGCCGCGCAGCGACGGGCGCGTCGCTTTCTGCATCAGGCCGACAAGAAAGGTGGCGATCACCGCCGCCATGCCGGCCTTGCCCGCCTCCCAGGTCTCCACCATCAGGGTGTAGACGAGCACCGCCAGCGGCACGATAAACACCCATCCACGCCCCAGGACCGACGCCAGCCGCGGCAGCTCGGCGCGCGGCAGCCCGGTGAGGCCGTGCTTCGCGGCCTCGAGGTCCACCTGCACGAAGAGCGCGAGATAGTAGAGCAGGGCCGGGATGACGGCCGCCAGCGCGACCTCGCCGTAGGGGATGTTGAGAAACTCGGCGATCAAAAACGCGGCAACGCCCATCACCGGCGGCATGAGCTGCCCGCCCGTGGAGGCGACCGCCTCGGTCGCCGCCGCGAGATGGCCCGGGTAGCCGGTGCGCTTCATCATCGGGATGGTGATCGCGCCGTCCACCACGACGTTGGAGACCGCGCTGCCCGAGACGGTGCCGAACAGGCTGGAGGAGCAGATCGCGACCTTCGCGGAGCCGCCCCGGTAGCGGCCCATCGCGGCGAGCGCAAGCTCGGTGAGGAACTTGTCGCCGCCGACCGCGTAGAGCGCCTGCCCGAACAGGATGAACGCGACCACGATCGCGGCGGCGACCGCCATCGGCAGGCCGAGCAGCCCGCTCGCGTCGAGATAAAGATAGGCCGCGATGCGCTCCCAGGAGGCGCCCCGGGCATAGAAGGCGCCCGGCATCAGGTACGAGAACTTCGCGTAGAGGATGAACAGCGCCGAAAGGATCACGAGCGCCCAGCCGACGAGGCGCCGGGTGGCTTCCAGCACCAGCGCGATGGCGAGCGCGCCGAGCCAGACCTTGTCCGGCGTCAGCACGGCGAGCTGCGCCGCGACTACGGGGTAGCGGACGAGCAGATAGCCGCCGACTGCGAGTCCGGCCGCCGCGAGCAGCCAGTCGTGCCAGGGAACGCGATCGCCGCGCTCGCCGCGCCGCGCCTTCACCGCGACGAAAACGCTCGCGAAGGCAAGCGCCAGGAACAGCCCCAGGAACTGCTCCTTGAAGAAAGCGAGGCCGAGCAGGACGTGGATCTCGCCGGCCCAGGCGGCGCCCACCAGCGTGAGCGCGCACAGCAGGAAGACCTCGAGCACCCGCGCCGGGCCGGTCAGCGCGCGGAACTTGGTCGCGCCCGCGAGGCCTTCCGCCATGATCCGTCGAGCCGCGTGCGTCCGGTGCCGGCTGCGGCGGGCGCCCGCGAGGCGCCCCCGCGCCGCCGCGTCACTTCAGCGCCAGCAATCTCGCCTGCGCCTTGTCCATCTCCGCGGTCCAGACGCCCTTCTCGCGATAGAACGCGATGGCGGCGGGGTGATACGGGATCGTGATCTCGGCGGAGGCCGCGCGCTCGTGCGTCCACTCCCGGAATACCGGGTGCACGGGCTTGAGCTTCTCCACGTTGTCCCAGATCGCCTTCAGCACGGCGGTGACGACCGGGGCGGAAGCGCCCTTGTGGCTATAGAAATAGATGTCGTATGCGATCGTGCAGGTGTCTTCTACCACCGCCGCCGCGCCGCCCTTCTTGACCATGCGCGTGTAATAGCCGGGAACGGCCGCCCGGACGCGCTTGTCCGCTTCCGGCGAGCAGTCCAGGTTGAGATGGCGCACGCCGACCGCCGCGTCGGCCTCGCGGATCTTCGCCATGTTGAGCGCGCCGGCGGTGACTTCCGCGCGGCCCTGCACCAGCGCGTCGATGCCGTCGTTCACCGCCGGCACCGGGACGACGCTCACGTCCTTCCACGACAGCCCGCCGCTCGCGAGCAGGCCGAACACGTTGAACCAGACCGACTGGTGCGCGGGATACTCGCCGGTCACGCGCTTGCCCTTGACGTCGTAGACGCTCTTAAGCGGCGAATCCTTCTTCACCAGCAGGCCGATGACGAGCGGCGCGCCGCGCATCACGAGCCGGATGTCGGCGGAGTGCGCGAAGTCGTTCTTGCCGCCGACCTTGAGCCTCTGGGGCCCGGCGTACGCCATGCCCAGGTCCACTCCGTTGGTGACCGCAAAGTCGAGCTCCCCGCCGTTGACGAGCGGCAGCAGGGTGCTCGACCCGCTGTAGGTCTGCAACGTCGCCGGGATCGGGCCGCCCTCGGTCGCGACCTTGGCGAGACCGGCGCCGAGCGCGTAGAACACCGTGCCCGGCGGATTGGTGCCGATCGTCACCGAGCGCGGCAACTGCTGGGCGGCGGCGGGCTGGACGAACACGGTCGCAGCGGCGAGCACGGACAGCAGTCCGAAACGTTTCCACAGGGGTTTCATGCGTGCTCCTCCTTGTCGGGATCGTTATGCCGTGCCCCGGGAGCCTATAAAGGACCCCAGCCGGTGTCAACTCAGCTCCCCTCCTGTCCGAGGGCGAGCCGGGGTTTCGAGGAGCATGCCTCCGAGCCGGCGAGCGACAGTCGCGATGCAGCGCGACTGGACGGGCGGGGTGGCGCGCAGCGCCAGGGTGGTGGAAGCCTCACTCCGTTACTGCTTCCTGAGCGCCTCCGGATTGACCACGTAATCCGACCGCGGCGCGCCGTCGAGCACGGAGAAAAGATTGCGCACCGTCGTCACCGCCGCGCGGTCGAGCGACTCGCGCGAGTTGCCGGCCATGTGCGGGGCAACGATGACGTTCTTCAGCGTGAAGAGCGGATTGTCGGTCAACGGCGGCTCGGGCGAGAACACGTCGATCCCGGCGCCGGCGAGCTTGCCCGAAACGAGCGCGGCATGAAGCGCCTGCTCGTCCACGATGCCGCCGCGCGCAGTGTTGATGAGGCGCGCTCCGGGCTTCATTCTCGCGATGCGGGCCGCGTCGAACAGGTTGACCGTTTCCTTCGTCTTGGGACAGTGAATGGTGACGAAGTCGGCGCGCGGGAGCGCCGCGTCGAGGTCGGCGACCGGCTTGCATCCCGCGGCGCGTATGGCCTCCGCCGGAACGTAAGGATCGTAGACCTCGACAGCCATTTCCATCGCCAGGCACCGCTTCGCGATGCGCGTGCCGATGCGGCCGAAGCCCACGATCAGCAGCGTCTTCGCCATCAGCTCGGTCGGCAGGAAGTTGTAGCGCTCGTGCCACCGGCCCTGGCGCGGGAGCTGATCCATCAAGGGCCCCTTGCAGAGCGAGAGCATCATGAACAAGGCGTACTCGGACACCGTCGGCGAATTGTCGGTGCCGCAGGTCATGAGCGGGATGCCCCGGGCGTTGAGCGCCGTGATGTCCACCGCGTCGTAGCCGACGCCAATGCGCCCGACCGCGCGCAGCCGTGGCGCGGCCTCGATGTCCGCCGCGCGCAGCGGCGTGGAAGTGAGGGCTACGCCGTCGGCGTCGCTCAGCATGCGCCGGAACTCGGCATTGGGAGCTGTCGGGGAGAACGGCACTGCGTCCACGTCCGGGCGGCTCCGGGCGAGCTCCCAGCCGGGGCGCGCCATCGTCTCCGGCAGCAGCAGCTTCTTCTTGTCCGTCGCCATGGGGTGTTCTAATAGCGGTCAGGTCGTGCAATCCGACACTCGATCTTACCTCAGACATGGCGACCGCCATCTTCCGCTTCCACGGTGAGCTCTCGGAATTTCTCCCCTACGGGAAGCGCGGCGGTGCCTTCTCCCATGCCTGCGCCCGCGCCGCCACTCTCAAGAACGCGATCGAGTCGCTCGGCGTCCCCCACACCGAGGCCGGGCGGCTCACGGTGAACGGGGAGCCGGCGACGCTCTCGCGCATCGTGCGGGAGTCCGATGCGATCGAGGTGTTCCCCCCGGGCCCCGGAGAGGCCATCTTGGAGGAGGTGCCGCGCTTCATCGCGGATGCGCATCTCGGGGGACTGGCGCGGCTGCTGCGCATGCTCGGCTTCGACACGCTGTTCGAGAACGCGTACACCGACCGGCGCATCCTGGAACTGCTCGCCCGCGAGCGCCGGATACTGCTCACGCGCGACCGCGAGCTGCTCAAGTGCCGGGATGTCCACCGCGGCTGCTACGTGCACGCGCGCAGGCCCGAAGCGCAACTGAACGAGGTCGTGGCGCGCTATGCGCTCGCGCAGCATGCGCGGCCCTTCACCCTGTGCCTGCACTGCAACCTCGCGCTGGAGCCCGCGGCGCAGCGGGCCGTGGCTGAGCGCGTGCCGCAGCGGATCGTGGAGCGCTACGCGCAGTTCGTGCGCTGCCCCGGCTGCGACCGCATCTACTGGGAAGGCTCGCACTGGGAGCGCATGCGCGCCCTGCTCGCCCCGGTCTTCAGTGAAGCCGCAGCGGCACGTCCTCGCCCGCCCGTCAGGTGAGGTAGATCCCCCGCTTGAGCGCGGCGCGCGCCCGCGCTTCGCCGGCGCTGCGGAGCCAATTCCACACGCGCTCGAGCCAGCGATTCCAGACGGAGGGCTGCGGGCGTGGCGGCTCAACACGCACCACGCTCGGCTGGATAGCGCTGATGAGCGTCAGCCCGTCGCGCTGGATGGCGTGGGTGTAGCCCGGCGCGAGGAAGATATCCCGCGTATCGCCGTCCATCGTGAGCCACACCTGTCCAGTGCGGACTTCCACCTCTGCGCCCGCCGCGTCAGATATCGAAAGGGCGTGGTAGCGCTCGAGGGCTATGTTTTTCTGCGTCAGTGCAATTCGCATGGCTGCATCCTTTTATTCATGAGTTCTAGGAATGGTCTCTCTTCTGGACACGCGGCGATTCTCCCCCTGATAGTCGCCCGGAACAAACGATTTCTCGGTCATGTTCGCATGAGATATACTCATGCATATGGCCGCTCGCCTGCCCTCGCTGGACCTCCTGCGCGGCTTTGAGGCCGCTGCCCGCCACCTCTCCTTCACCAAGGCGGCCCGGGAGCTCCACGTCACCCAGTCCGCGGTGAGCCGCCAGATCAAGACCATCGAGGCGCAGCTTGGCGTCGCGCTGTTCCGGCGGCTCAACCGCGCGCTACTCCTGACCGAAGAGGGCCAAGCCCTGTCGCGCGCCGTCGCCGGCGCGCTCGCAGGCATCGAGCAGGCGGTCTCGCGCCTGCCCGCCGTGGCGGAGAACCGCCCGATCACCGTCACGACGACGGTGTCCTTCGCCGCGCTGTGGCTGGTGCCGCGACTTGCGCGCTTCCGCGCCGCGCATCCCCACACCGACGTGCGGCTTGCGGCGAGCAACGAGGTCGCGGACCTCGAGCGCGACCGCATCGATCTCGCGATCCGCTTTTGCGAGCCCAGGTCGGCGCCGCCGGGAGCGATTCCGCTGACCGGCGAGGACGTGTTTCCCGTCGCCAGCCCCCGGCTGATGCGCGACCGCGAGCGCCCGCTGAAAACTCCCGCCGATCTCAGGCACCACGTGCTGCTGCATCCCGACGATCCGCTGGGCGAGTGGCCGTGGCTCACGTGGCGCGAATGGCTGACCGCGCTCAAGGTGCCCGATCTCAAGCCGGCCGGCGCCCTGCATTTCAGCCATTACGACCAGCTGGTGCAGGCGGCCCTCGCCGGCGAGGGCGTCGGCATCGGGCGCGCGCCGCTGGTGGAGCGCTTCCTGAAGAGCGGGGAGCTGGTCGCGCCGTTTCGCGACCGGATCACGGTGACCCGCAAGTACCACGTGATCGTCGCCCCCGCCGCGCGCGGGCAGCGGCGCGTGCAGCAGTTCGTCGACTGGCTGCTCGCCGAGGCGAAGACGGTTGCCTGAGCTTTCGGCTTGCGTCCCAGCGCACCGTTGCGGTGCAATGTAGGGCCCGGCGCACCTGTTTCTTGCGCCGCACTCGCCGCATGCCTGCAACGCGGCATCGGCATGATGCTTGCATCGGTAGAGCGCTCATGAGTTATTCACGGGGCTCGGTCTTGAGCCTGTCCCCCGCGGGATTTCACCGCATCGCTTACCTTGACTGGGGAAGCGCCGCAGCCAATCACGTGGTGCTGTGCGTGCACGGCCTCGCGCGCAACAGCCGGGATTTCGATTTCCTGGCCGCGGAGCTCGCGCGCAAGTGCCGGGTGATCTGTCCGGACGTGGTCGGGCGCGGCGACAGCGAATGGCTCGCCGACAAAGGCGATTATCGCTTCTCCACCTACCTTGCCGATGCAGCGGTCCTGCTCGCGCGGGTGACCGCGCCCAGGCGATCGTTGCTGACCGGCCTCTTCGGCCGCTGGCGCGCGTTCCGACGCGAATCGAAACGGATCGACTGGGTCGGCACCTCGATGGGCGGGCTCATCGGGATGCTCCTCGCTGCGAAGCCGGGCTCGCCGATCCGGCGGCTCGTGCTGAACGACGTCGGGCCGTTTGTCTCCTGGGGCTCGCTCTACCGGCTGAAGGGCTACGTGGGCGGATCCCGCTCGTTTCCGTCGCTGGCCGCGGCCGAAACGTGGATCCGCGAGGCCTGCGCGTCGTTTGGGCCTCTCACGGACAGGCAATGGCGCCATCTTGCCGTGCACAGCGTGCAGAGGGCGGCAAAGGGCGAATACCGACTGCGCTACGACCCGGGAATCGGCGAGACGCTGCGCGGGCATTCCGACCCGGAATTTCCGCTGGGGCCCAACTTCCTCGCCGGCATCGACCTGTGGAGCACGTGGGCGCAGGTGCGCTGCCCGGTGCTCGTGCTGCGCGGTGCGGATTCCGACGTGCTGACGCGCGCCACCGTGGACCGGATGCAGGCCGAGAAGCCGGACCTGAAGGTCGTGGAGTTCGACGGCGCGGGCCATGCGCCAGCGCTCATGGACCCGGCGCAGATCGCGACCGTCACGCGCTTCCTGCTCAGCTGATGGAGGCGGCGCGGAACCTGCCCGCCAGACTGCGCGGACGGACCCCCCGTACCCCAGATAAATCATGGCCTTCTACAGCGGCTTGCCAGTGCGACGCGGCAGGAATAGATTGGTTGCCCCACCGCTTCACCCAGGAGGAGAACAAGATGGCAACCACCCTCAGTCTCAACGTCAACGGCGGGACCCACAAGGTGAGCGTCGAGGATCCGCAGACGCCGCTGCTGTGGGTGCTGCGTGAAAACCTCGGCCTCACGGGCACCAAGTTCGGCTGCGGCACCGCGTTGTGCGGTGCGTGCACCGTCCACGTGAACGGCGAGCCGGTGCGATCCTGCAACCTGGAGGTGTCGCAGGCCGCAGGCAAGCGTATTACCACCATAGAGGGCCTGTCCCGCGACGGCAGCCATCCGGTCCAGAGAGCCTGGGTGGCGGAACAAGTGCCGCAATGCGGCTACTGCCAGTCTGGGCAGATCATGTCCGCGGTGGCGCTGCTCGCGAAGAATAAATCGCCGAGCGACGCCGAGATCGAGAAGGCAATGTTGGGGCACATCTGCACCTGCGGTACCTACAACCGCGTCCGCAAGGCGATCCACGCCGCGGCAGCGACGATGAGAAAGGGGGCCTGACATGCGCGCCACAGTCAATCAGGGTCGCAGGGATTTCCTGAAGGTGGGCGCCGCCACGGGCGGCGGGCTGGTGATCGGATTCCACCTCCCGGTGGTAGCGGGCGCCGCCGAGCAGGCCGCGGGACCGGCGAAGCTCAACGCCTACGTCAAGGTCGGCACCGACAGCCGCGTCACCTTCGTCTGCGGGCAGGTCGAGATGGGACAGGGCGTGCACAACGGGCTCGCCATGCTGGTCGCCGAAGAGCTCGAAGTCGATCTCCGGAACGTGCGCATCGAGCAGGGCGGAATCGATCCGGCTTTCGGCAATCCGCGCTACATCGGCTTCAAGGCGGTAGGCGGCTTCCAGGCGACCGGGGGCAGCTCCAGCATCCGCAACTTCGGAACCAAGGTGCGGCACGCGGGCGCAGCGGCGCGCTTCATGCTGATTTCGGCTGGCGCCGAGCGCATGCAGGTGCTGCGGTCGGAGTGCGTGGCGGAGAACGGGCAAGTGGTCCACAAGCCGAGCGGCCGGAAGGTGTCCTACGGCGCGGTCGCGAACGACGCGGCGCGGCAGGTCGCGCCCGACCAGCCGGTGTTGAAGCAGCCGTCGGAATTCAAGATCATCGGCAAGGCAACGCCACGCCAGGACATACCGCTCAAGGTGACCGGGCGCGCGGTCTACGGCCTCGACGTGAAGCGTCCCGGCATGCTGACCGCGACGGTTGCGCGCTGCCCGGTGTTCGGCGGCAAGGTGCGGAGCTTCAACGCCGAGCAAGCGCTCAAGGTGCCGGGCGTGAAGAAGGTCGTTCAGATCAGCTCAGGCGTGGCGGTGGTCGCCGACAGCTTCTGGGCAGCCAAAAAGGGGCGCGAAGCGCTGCAAGTCACCTGGGACGAGGGACCGCTGGCCAAGGTCAGCAGCCCCGATATGTACCGGAACTGGGCGGAACTCGCCAAGACTCCCGCCGCCGCCGAGCGGCTGAAGACGGGCGATGCCGCCGACGCGCTGGCGAAGGGCGCAAAGCGGGTGGAGGCGGCCTACGAGCTTCCGTTCCTCGCGCACGCGTGCATGGAGCCGATGAATGCGACCGCGCACTTCAAGGGCGATTCGTGCGAGATCTGGGCGCCGACCCAGGCGCAATCGTGGAACCAGCACGCGGTCGCCCAGGCAACGGGGATTCCGCCCAAGGCGGTCACGATTCACACCACCTACCTCGGCGGCGGCTTCGGGCGCCGGCTCGAGAGCGACTATGCGGTCGAGGCGGCCGAGACCTCGCGCGCCGCGGGCAACGTGCCGGTCAAGGTCGTGTGGACGCGGGAGGACGATATTCAGCACGACTTCTACCGGCCGGCGTCGCACAACGTGCTGCAGGCGGCGCTCGGCGCCGACGGCATGCCGACGGCGTGGCGCCACCGCATCGTGGGAACGTCCATCCTGCAGTACTTCAAGACCTTCGGGCATTTCCTGCGCAAGGACGGCCACGACCCGACCTCCACGCAGGGCGCCGGGGACTATTTCCCGTACGACATCCCGAACGTCCTGGTGGACTACATCAACAACAACCCGGGCGTGCCCTCCGGCTTCTGGCGCTCGGTCGGCAACACGCAGAACGGCTTCATCCTGGAGAGCTTCGTGGACGAGCTCGCGCACGCAGCCGGCAAGGATCCCTACCAGTACCGGCGCCAGCTCTTCAACAAGCCGCATGCGGCGCGGTTGCGCGGCGTGCTCGATCTCGCGGCGGAGAAGGCGGGCTGGGGTAAGCCGCTGCCAGCCGGAGTGCATCGCGGGATCGCGGCGCACTTCGCCTACGGCGGCTACTGCGCGCAGGTCGCGGAGGTATCGGTGGCGCGCGACGGCACGGTGAAGGTGCACCGCGTGGTCGCGGCGATCGACTCGGGCTGGGTTGTCAATCCCAATACGGTGGCGGCGCAGATTGAGAGCGGAATCTACTACGGCATGAACGCCACCCTCTACGGCGAGATCACGCTGCGCAACGGGCGCGTCGAGCAGTCCAATTTCGACAGCTACAAGATGGCGCGCATGGACGAGATGCCGAAGGTCGAGGTGCACATCCTCGAAGGCAAGGGCGAGCAGGGAGGCGCCGGCGAGCCCGGCACGCCGCCCATCGCGCCCGCGGTGTGCAACGCGATCTTTGCCGCGACCGGGAAGCGCATCCGCAAGCTCCCGATCAAGCCGGAGATGTTGAGGACTTAGTTCACCCCCACCCTACCCTCCCCCGTCGAGGGGGAGGGAATATTTTCTGCGGGGCGGCTCAGGCCGCCCCGTTTTTATGGCGCGCGGAGCGCTTCTTCCTGCGCGTTGCCCTTGGATAGAGGACCTGCCATGTGATTAAATCCGGTTTGTCGATCGGAATCCCTGAACAAACCAAACCATGATCGTCGTGATCGCGCTCGGTGGCGCCGCGTTGCTCAAGCGCGGCGAGCCGCCCGAGGTCAACGTGCAGCGCGCCAACATCGCGCGGGCCGCCGAGGCCATCGTGAAGGTCGCGCGCATTCATAACGTGGTCGTGACCCACGGTAATGCGCCGCAGGTCGCCTTGCTGTCGCTGCAAACGGATACGAATACGCAGGTTCCGCCCTACCCCCTCGACATCCTCAGCGCGCAGACCGGCGGCATGATCGGGTCCCTGATCGAGCAGGAGGTCCGCGCGCGCCTGCCGAAGCGCGAGGTGGTCTCGCTGCTCACCCAGGTCCAGGTGAATCCCGACGACCCCTCGTTCGGCAATCCCGCAGCGCTCGTCGGCCCGGCCTTCAGCCCGGAGCAGGCGCAGCGCCTGACGCAGGAGCGCGGCTGGAAGATGACGGCGGTCGGCGAGAGGTCTTGGCGACGGACCGTGCCGCTGGCGGAGCCGCGGCGCGTCCTGGAGATCAACGCGATCCGCGGTCTCGTCACGGCGGGCGCCGTAGTGATCTGCGCCGGGGGTGGCGGCATCCCGGTGACCGTCTCGCCCCAAGGGGCGGTGCGCGGCGTCGAGGCGGAAATCGAGAAGGATCTGCTGTCCGCGCTGATCGCGCGCAAGGTCGGCGCCGCAGCCCTCCTGCTGCTGACCGATGTCGATGCAGCCTACGAGTCCTGGGGCACGAGCTTCAAACGGCCGATCCGCGAAACCACGCCGGATTTCCTGCGCAAGGTGCAGTTCCCGTCGGAATCGATGCTGCCCAAGATCGAGGCCGCCTGCCGCTTTGTCGAGTCCGGCGGCGGCTTCGCCGGGATCGGGCTCGTCGAAGACGCGATCGCGATCCTCGAAGGCACGCGCGGCACGATCGTGCGCAAGGGCGGCGTCAGCCTCGATTTCCTGCGCAACAGGCAAGGCGCCGTGAAACCCGGCCCGATCACGCTCACCCGGGCCGCGAGCAAGCAGCCGGGCCCCTCGACGATCTCGCGCGCGGCGGCAAAGCGCACTGCGGAGCCCGCCCCGATGCCGCCCGCGGCCAAGCCGACCGGAAAGGCGAAGTAAGGCGCCCGCATCACCGCGCGCTCGATGCTGTTCACGCCCCACAACGTGCTCGCGGCTCTGAAACCGGCATAGGGAGTGAGTTCTCCTTCCCCCTTGATGGGGGAAGGGCGGGATAGGGGTGTATCGAGACGGGGCGGCGCAGGCCGCCCCGTTTCTTTTCAACGCTTCCTTCTGCGCGCTCTCCGCGGGAGCGCTGCGGGATTTGCCACCTCCTCGGAATGCACGAACAGGCCGCCCTGGTAGATCTCCCCCTGCGGGTGCCCCGGCTTCTCCCGCGCGAGCACGTCCGGGGCGTAGGCCTCGCTGTTGTCCTCCGGCCGGTAGCCGAGACGGGCGGCGTTGGAATTGTCGTACCAGGTGCGCGTATTGGCGGAAGTGCCGTAGACGATCTCGAAGCGGATCTCCGGGTGCTCGATGCCGATCGTCACCAGCTGCGCGAGATCGCGCGGGCTCAACCAGATCGAGAGCCGCCGCCTGTCGATCGGCGCCGGGTTTACGTTTCCGATCCGCATGCAGAAGACCTCCATGCCGTACTTGTCGGCGTAGAGGCTGCCGAGCATCTCGCCAAACACCTTGGAAACCCCGTAGCGGCCGTCGGGCCTGGGGTAGACGCGGTGATCGATCCTCTGCTCGCGCCGGTAGAACCCCACCGCGTGGTTGCTGGTGGCGAAGAGGATGCGCTTCACGCCGTTGCGGCGCGCGGCCTCGAACACGTTGTAGCAGCCGATGATGTTCGCCTTGAGGATCGGCTCCCACGGCCCCTCGACCGAGTAGCCGCCGAGATGGACGATCGCGTCCACCCCTTTGGTGATGCGCAGCGCGTCGGTCATCCGCGATACGTCCGCGCGCATGAACTTCTCGTCGCTGCCGGCCGGCGTGAGGGGGCGCAAATCCGAGAGGCGCAGGCGGTAGCGGCCGGCGAGCTCGCGCCGCAGGTGACTGCCGACATCTCCCGCGGCGCCCGTGATCAGGACCGTTTTCATGGCTTCCGTTTCCAGTGCTCTGCGTTGACCGCTCCTTCGGGAACCTTTCCGCGCGCGATCTGGGCCGCCTGCGCCACCGTCTCCAGCGACTGGTGCTCGATCGCCGGCAGGGTCAATCCGGCCGCGTGCGGCGTGGCGATGACGTCGGGCCGCGCGGCTAGCGCCGGCGTGGGCATCTGATCCGGTGCGCGACCCACATCGAGCGCGCAGCCCGCGATACGCCCCGAGTCGAGCGCGCGCGCGAGCGCCGCTTCGTCCACCAGGTTGCCGCGCGACACGTTGATGAAGAACGCGCCCGGCTTCATCCTGGCGAAAGCCGCGTCGTTCATCAGGTTCTCGGTTTCCTCCGTCGCCACCGCGAGCGGCACCACGTAGTCGGACTGCGCGAGGAGCTCACCGAGCGGCACCTGCTCGACACCCTTCACGTACGGGTCATTCACCAGCACGCGCATGCCGAGCGCGCGCGCCACGCGCGCCAGCTCCCGTCCGATGGCGCCGCAGCCGATGATGCCGAGCGTGCTCGCGCGCAGCTCGCGGCCCAGCTGCGCCCGGGGAACGTTTTCGTGACGATAAAGCATCGCGGAGCGCGTGATGCCGCGCGCGAGATCGACCATGAACCCGATCACCATCTCGGTGACCGAGGTGACGAAACCCGCGCTCGCCTGCGTCACCAGTACCCCCGCCCTGCTCGCCGCGGCGACGTCGACGTTGCGGATGTCGATGGCGCAGCGCACGAAGGCCCTCAGCTTCGGCAGGCGCTCGAACACCGCCGCCGGTCCGGCCGACTGGCGGTAGGAGACGATCAGATCGCAGTCTGCGGCGGCGGCGATGAGCGCTTCTCCTTCCAGAGAATCCCGGTCCTCGTTCAAGACGACGTTTCCAACGGCCCGCAAACCCTGGAGCGCCCGTTCCCCGTAATAGAGGGCGAGCGCCTCCGGCGAATGGGTCAGCAGGATCTTCAAGCCGCGTTCTTCGGTTCGGCTGCGAGCCGCTCGATCAAGACGCGCGACCGCTTGCGCCCGGCGAAGCGGGCGGGCGCACGCGCCTTGACAGGCAACCCGCCGATTGTATGATGATTGGCGCAGCTTACCAAAGGAGGATTCCCTATGAACTTCCGCCGCCGCATCCTCGGCGCCGCCGTTGCGGCCGCCTGCGTCGCCGCCGTATCCACGGCTGCCGTCGCGCAACAGAAGATGGTGCTCAAGGCCTCCGACGTGCACCCGCTCGGCTATCCCACGGTCGAGGCGATGGTGCGCATGGGCGCGAAGCTGGAAAAGGCCACCAACGGGCGCCTGTCGATCCAGATGTTCCCGGCCATGCAGCTCGGTGGCGAGAAGGAGATGATCGAGCAGGCGCAGGTGGGCGCGCTGCAGATCGCGCGCATTTCCGTGGGCCCCATGGGGCCGATTGTCGACGAGCTGAACGTCTTCAACCTGCCGTTCATCTTCCGCGACGAGGCGCACATGCGGAAGGTCATCGACGGCCCGATCGGCAGGGAATTGCTGGAAAAGGTCACCAACAACCCGCAATCGCGGCTGGTCGTCCTCGGCTGGATGGACGCCGGCACGCGCAATGTCTATGCCAAGAAGCCGGTCACCAGGCCCGCCGATCTCAAGGGCCAGAAGATCCGCATGATGGGCAATCCGATCTTCGTCGAGACCATGAACGCGATGGGCGGCAACGGCATCTCGATGGGCTTCAGCGAGCTGTTCTCGGCGATGCAGACCGGCGTGGTGGACGGCGCGGAGAACAACCCGCCGACGCTCGTCACCCACAAGCACTACGAGGTCGCCAAGTTCTACAGTCTCACCGGCCACCTGATCATCCCCGAGATCTTCGTATTCTCGCGGCGCAACTGGGACCAGCTGTCCAAGGCCGACCAGGACCTGATCAGGAAATTTTCGCGCGAGGCGCAGATGGAGCAGCGCGAGCTGTGGGACAAGATGGTCCGCGAGTCCGAGGCCAAGCTCAAGGCTGCCGGCGTGCAGTTCATCGAAGTGGACAAGAAAGCCTTTTACGACGCTACCAAGCCGGTGCGCGAGAAGTACGGCTCGAAGTATGCGGCGCTGATCAAGCGGATCGAGGATACGAAGTAAGCTCTTTCACCTGCGGGAAGCGGGCCGCCAAGCGGCCCGTTTTTTTGTCATGAGACAGCGCTACCGGCAAGCGATGGAAGGGCTGTACCTGGCCTGCATCGTGCTGTCCGGCGCCGCGCTGGTCGTCATCACGCTGATCATTCCGCTCGGCGTCTTCATGCGCTACGTCATGAATGCCGCGCTGTCCTGGCCCGAGCCCGCCTCGGTGATCATGATGGTGATGTTCTCGTTCCTGGGCGGCGCAGCGGTGTTCCGCGCGAAAGTTCACGTCGCCGTCGAGGCGCTGCTCAACGCGGTGAGCGAGGGCAAGCGCCGGGTGATGCTGTGGGGCGTTGACGCCTGCATGACCGTGACCGCGCTGTTCATGCTGGTGTACGGCGCTCAGCTCTGCGTCACCACCTGGCACCAGAGCATTTCGGATTTCCCGGGCCTGTCGGTGGGCCTTACCTACCTGCCGATCCCGGTCGCCGGGGTCCTCACCCTGCTTTTCATCATCGAGAAGATCTGGCTCGGCGACCCGCCGCCGACCTCGATCATGTACCGCGACCGGGCCACGGAACTCGAGTAGGCCGATGGATATCCTGGTTCTCCTCGGCTCGTTCGCGCTGATCTGCGCGCTCGGCGTTCCGGTTGCCTATGCGCTCGGGCTCGCCGCGATCCTGGCTGCGCTGTGGGCCAGCATCCCGCTCGAAGCGGTGATGATCAAGATGTCCGACGGCGTCGACGAATTCGCCCTGCTCGCGATCCCGTTCTTCGTGCTCGCCGGCGGCATCATGGCCGAGGGCGGCATGGCGGCGCGACTGGTGCTGCTCGCGAAGGTGTTCGTCGGCTTCATCCGCGGCGGCCTCGCGCTGGTCAACATCCTCGCGAGCACGCTCTTCGGCTGCGTCTCCGGCTCGTCGGTGGCCGACACCGCGTCGATCGGCTCGGTGATGATTCCGCAGATGGTCAAGCAGGGCTACTCCCGGGTGTTCGCCACCAACGTCACCATCTGCGGCTCGGTCCAGGCGCTGCTGATCCCGCCTTCGCACAACGCGGTGATCTATTCGATCGCCGCCGGCGGCACGGTGTCGATCGCGAGCCTGTTCCTCGCCGGGGTGTTCCCGGGCCTGCTGTTCGGCCTGAGCCTGGTCGGGCTGGTGCTGTGGACCGCGCGCCGGCGCGGATTCGCCAAGGAGAGGGCGATCCCTTTGAAGGAGGTGCCGAAGATCGTCCTCGAGGCGCTCTGGGGCCTCGTCACCATAGCGATCATCATGGGCGGAATTCTTTCGGGCGTGTTCACGCCGACCGAGTCGGCCGCAGTCGCCTGCGTCTACGCCTTCCTCGTCACCTTCTTCGTCTATCGCGACTACAAGTGGCGCGACCTGCCGCACTTGATCCACCGCGTGGTGAAGACGGTCGCCATGGTGATGATGCTGATCGGATTCTCGGTCGCCTTCGGCTACATGATGGCCATCCTGCAGATCCCGGCGAAGATGACGCAGTTCTTCCTCGGCATCTCGGAGAACAAGTACGTCTTCCTGATGGTGGTGAACCTCCTGTTGCTGCTGCTGGGCACCTTCATGGATCTCGCGCCCATGCTGCTGATCTGCACGCCGATCTTCATGCCGGTGATCCTCAAGCTCGGCATCGACCCGGTGCACTTCGGCATGATCATGATTCTCAACCTCGGCATCGGCCTGATCACGCCGCCGGTGGGGTCGACGCTTTTCGTCGGCTGCGCCGTCGGCAAGGTGACGATGGAGCAGCTTTCGAAGGAATTGTGGCCGTTCTACGGCGCGATGTGCTTCGCGCTGCTGCTGGTGACCTATATCCCGGCGCTTTCGCTGTGGCTGCCCGGGCTGCTCAAGCCCTGACTCAGCAGCATTCCTGGTGGCGGCGCCTGACGACGCCGAGCACGTCGTCGGGCGCGCGCTTCCACCAGTTGGCCGCGGAGAAGATCTCCACCTCGTGGAAGCCGCGGTAGCCGGCCGCCTCCATCCACGAGCGGATGAGGGGAAGGTCGATCACGCCGTCGCCCATCATGCCGCGGTCGAGAAGGAGGTCGGTCGTCGGCACGAGCCAGTCGCAGATGTGGTAGGCGAGCAAACGCTTGTCGCCCGCACGCTCGATGCCGGCCCGGAGCTGGGGATCCCACCAGACGTGGTAGACATCCACGGCGACGCCGAGCGCGCCCCCCGCCCCCGAATCGAGCTGGTCGCACAGGTCGAGCGCCTGCGCCAGGGTGTTGACGCACGCGCGCTCGGCGCAATACATGGGATGGAGCGGCTCGATCGCGAGCGGCACGCCCGCGGCACGCGCGCGGTCGAGGACCTCGCCGACGCCGTCGCGCACCATTTCGCGCGCGCCGCCAAGGTCCTTGGACCCCGCCGGGAGCCCCCCGGCGACGAGCACCAGGCAGCGCGCGCCGATGGCTGCCGCGTCGTCGATTGCGCGCAGGTTGTCATCCAGCGCCGCCTGGCGCCCCTTGCGGTCCAGGGCCGGGAACATGCCGCCGCGGCAGAGGCCGGTCACGGTCAGGCCGTGGTCGCGGAAGAGCCTCGCTGCTTCCTTCGCGCCGAGCTCCGCAAGCTTGTCGCGCCACGGCGAGATGCCGCGTATGCCGTGCCGCGCGCAGCCCTGGATCATCTCGCGCAGGCTCCACTTCTCCCGCACCGTCGCCGTGTTGAGCGAGAGCAGCGCCGGATCGGGCGGCGGGAGCTTCACGCAACTCCGTGCGTTGCGAGGAATTGCCGCATGCGGCGGCAGGCGAGCGCGGGGTCGGCCAGCAGCCCCGCCTGATCGGCGAGGCGGAAGAGCTCCGCGAGGTGCAGGAGATTGCGCGCGCTCTCCTGGCCGCCGACCATCACGAAGTGATCCTGGTGGCCGTTCAACCACGCGAGGAACACGACGCCGGTCTTGTAGAAGCGCGTGGGCGCCCGGAAGATGTGGCGCGACAGCGGCACCGTGGGCGCGAGGATGTCGTGGTAGCCCGTGCGGTCACCGGCCGCGAGCGCGGACAATGCGCCCGAAGCCGCGGGCGCGATCGCATCGAAGATGCCGAGCAGCGCGTCCGAGTGCCCTTCCCCGTCGCCCTCGATCAGCTCGGCAAAATTGAAGTCGTCGCCGGTGTACATGCGCACGCCCTGCGGCAGGCGCCGCCGCATGGCGATCTCCTTCTCCTTGTCGAGCAGGGAGATCTTGATTCCGTCCACCCTGCGCGCGTTTTTCCGGATCACGTCGAGGCAGACCTCCATCGCCCGCGCATGGTCCCGGTGGCCCCAATAGCCTTCGAGCGCCGGATCGAACATCTCGCCCAGCCAGTGGATGATGACCGGCTTCCCGACCTGGGAGAGGACCCGGTCATAGACGAGCCCGTAGTCGTCCGGCGACCTCGCGCAGGCCGCCAGCGCGCGGCTCGCCATGAGCACGATGCGGCCGCCGAGCTTCTCCACCGCCGCGCACTGCTCCTCGTACGCCGCGATCACCCCCTCGATCGTGAGTCCCGGCTCCGGCGCCAGATGGTCGGTGCCTGCTCCGCAGCCGACCACCGCGCCCGGCACGCCCTGCGCGGCTTCGAGGGTCCTGCGGATCAACTCGAGGGACGCCGGCCAGTCCATGCCCATGCCGCGCTGGGCGGTGTCCATCGCCTCGGCCACGCCGAGGCCCCACGACCACAGGTGGCGGCGGAACGCGATGGTCGCGTCCCAGTCCACCGCCGCCTCGAGCCAGGGCTCGCGCGCCGACCACGAATCGGCCGCCACGTGCGCCGCGGCGTAGGCGATGCGCGTGAACGGCCGCGACGGTTTCTCGAACCGCTTCGGCTCCCGCACCTGGTAGGCCTGCAACCGGCGGTCCGCGAGCGGCAACTGGATGGTTTCGATCGCCTCGCGCTTCATGACCGGCTGCCCATCACTGCCCACCCGTCACGCGCTCAGCTTGGGCACCGGCAGCCAGCGGCGGCTCCGCCAGCTCTTGAGACCCAGCTCGGCGAGCTGCACGCCCTTCGCGCCCTCCAGCAGTCCCCAGCGGAACGGGCCCTCGCCCGCGACGTGCTTCAGGTAGAGCTCCCACTGCGCCTTGAATGCGTTGTCCCATCCGGCATCGTCGGGAACTTCCTTCCAGCCATCGAAGAAATCGATCGGCTGCGGGACATCCGGGTTCCACACCGGTTTCGGCGTCTCGTCGAGCGACTGCGTCCAGCAGCGCCGCAATCCCGCCACCGCGGATCCCTGCGTCCCGTCCACCTGCAGCGTGAGGAGGTCGTCGCGGCGCACCCGCACCGTCCAGGCGCTGTTGATATGCGCGATCACGCCGCCCGCGAGCTCGAAGGTCGCGTAAGCGGCGTCGTCCGCGGTCGCCCGGTATTTTTTTCCCTCCTCGTCCCAGCGATACGGGAGATGCGTCGCGCCGCGGCACGACACCGCCCTGACCTCGCCGAACAGATTGTCGAGCACGTAGCGCCAGTGGCACAGCATGTCGAGGATGATCCCGCCGCCGTCCTCCTTCCGGTAGTTCCACGACGGGCGCTGCGCCGGCTGCCGGTCGCCCTCGAACACCCAGTAGCCGAATTCGCCGCGCACCGACAGAATGCGGCCGAAGAAGCCCGAATCGCGCAGCCGCTTGAGCTTCAGCAGCCCGGGCAACCACAGCTTGTCCTGGACGACGCCGTGCTTTACGCGCGCCTTCTTCGCCGCCGAATACAGGCCGAGCGCCGCGGCGAGCGTGGTGGCGACGGGCTTCTCGCAATAGACGTGCTTGCCGGCGGCGATCGCCTGCTTGAGGAGCCGCGGGCGAAGCTGGGTCGAGGCGGCGTCGAAGAACACCGCGTCCGCCCTGCTGTCCAGCGCCTGCACGAGATCCGTGGTCCAGCGCTCGATGCCGTGCGCCCTGGCGAGGCTCTCGAGCTTGGCGGCGTTGCGGCCGACGAGAATGGGGTCCGGCATCAGCCGCGTCCCGTCCTTCAACGCGACGCCGCCCTGCCTGCGGATCTCGACGACCGAGCGCGCGAGGTGCTGGTTCGCGCCCATGCGCCCGGTCACCCCGTTCATGATGATTCCGATGCGCCGTTCAGACATGGACGGCAGAATGCGCGGATGAACGTCATCCCCGCGTAGGCGGGGATCCAGTGATGATCAGATCAGCCTGGATTCCCGCCTTCGCGGGAACGACGATACGCGACTGTTCTGTTGCAGACGCTCCTGACCCTGTTCACTTCCTACTTCCCCGCGCGGGTGGCCTCGAGATCGCGCTGCGCCTTCTCCACGGCTTCTTCGAGCTTGCGCTGGCGGTCATAGTAGGTTTCGTTGAGGCGGGAGGATCCGCCGGCGGTGCCTATGCGCTCGCCTTCAAGCGGCTCCTTGCCGGCGGTGCGCGCGGCCTGCGCGTCTCTCACCGCCTGCTCGGCCGCCTGCACCTTGCTCAGCCCGGCTTCGCGCTGCGCCCGCGACTTTTCCATCTCCCTCAGCACTTCCTTTTCGCGCGGCGTGGTGCCCCCGATACCCCGCTTGGAAATGTCGGGTACGGTCTCTTCCACCTTCACCGCGTCCTCCGCCGGCTTGTCGCCGTATACGATCCGCCCGTCGGGCATCGTGGACTTGTAGAGGACCTGCGCCGCAGCGGGCTGCAGCAGTGCCGCGGCGACGAGAGTCGAGGCCAGTCTCAGCGAGGGTTTCATCGCCGCGTATTATATAGCGTCGGGCGGCGGCGGCTTTGGTTAAAATTGCCCTTTCCTCCGGCAAGGCAGGGCACTGTCCTGCCGCTGCATCCGACCGGAACTGCAATCGCGATGTCCGAACGGCCCAATGGCGCGATCGTCATCCGCGGCGCGCGCCAGAACAACCTCAAGAACCTCACGCTCGAGCTGCCGCTGAACGAGCTCATCGTGGTGACCGGCGTGTCGGGCTCCGGCAAGTCGTCGCTGGTGTTCGACACGCTCTACGCGGAGGGGCAACGGCGCTACGTCGAGACGTTCTCGCCTTACGCCCGGCAGTTCCTCGACCGCATGGACCGGCCGCGGGTAGACGCGATCGAAGGCATTCCGCCGGCGATCGCGATCGACCAGGTGAACCCCGTGCGCACGTCGCGCTCGACGGTGGGCACGATGACCGAGCTGAACGACCACCTGAAGCTCCTGTTCGCGCGCGGCGCGCAGCTGTACTGCCGCGACTGCAGCGCAAAGGTCGCGCGCGACACGCCGGACACCATACACGCCGACCTCGCGGCCCGCGCCGCGGTCGCGGACGACCCGCGCCTCGCCATCACGTTCCCCGTCACCGTGCCTAAGAACTTCACCGAGGGCGAGGTCAGGGAGCTGCTCCAGCGCCAGGGCTACACCCGCATTCACGCGCAGCGCGATGGGCTCATGGAGGTGACACAGGACCGCGTGCGCATGTCCTCGACCGAGCGCGCGCGCATCATCGATGCGCTCGAAGCCGCGCTCCGCGTGGGCCAGGGCCGCGTGAACGTTTACCCCCTCGCTGACGGCGACGTTGTTCGTCCCTCATCCCTCAGCCCTCATCCCTCCCCGTGGCGGTACTCCACCGACCTCCACTGCGCGGATTGCGATATCCACTACTCCGAGCCCACCCCGAGCCTGTTCTCGTTCAACTCGCCGGTCGGCGCCTGCGAAACCTGCCGCGGCTTCGGGCGCGTGATCGGGGTGGATTACGGGCTCGTCATACCCGACGAATCGAGGACGCTGCGCGAAGGCGCGATCCGGCCGTGGCTCACCGAGACCTATCGCGGCTGGAACGACGACCTCGTCGAATATGCGGAGAAGCGCGGCGTGCCGCTCGACACGCCGTGGCGCGAGCTCGACCTGCGGCACCGGCAGTGGGTCGTCGACGGCGATCCCGGCTGGGTGAGCTGGCGCAAGTCCTGGCCCGGCAGCTGGTACGGCGTTGCGCGTTTCTTCAAATGGCTCGAAACCAAAGCCTACAAGATGCACGTGCGCGTGCTGCTCTCGCGCTACCGGGCCTACACGCCGTGCACGGCCTGCGGCGGCGCGCGCCTCAAGCTCGACGCCCTGCTCTGGCGCGTGGGCAGCAAGGCGAACGCCGATGCCGTCCTCGCGCCCGCCGGGCGCTTCAG
>Ga0187892_10001514_pt1 | contig 52620 bp, 53 predicted proteins | sample MA1701073metaG_FD_139345 | JGI IMG/M metagenome (GOLD analysis project Ga0187892, IMG submission 139345) | Bio-ooze microbial communities from a basaltic lava cave in the Kipuka Kanohina Cave System on the Island of Hawaii, USA - MA170107-3 metaG ...
AAGTTACATAAGAAGAATATTGTATATGTTCATCGCCTGCCCGCGGAGGTGACGATGTTCGAGGACAGGGCCAGGGTCCTTCTGATTCTTCCGCAGGACGTCATGGATCGCGCCCGCGTGTTTGCCGGGGAGGCGACGACGAAGCTCAAGGGTCCGGTGAGTCTCCAGATGGTGCTGCGGGCCCTCATCGACGAGGGACTGAAGCGAGACCGCGACCGGACGATCGTGGCGAACATCGAGAGCCAGGTGCGGGCGGTTCGTGAGCTCCGGAGTCGAGCCCGCCGGTTCTCGAAGTCGACCGCGCCCGCGAAGGATCGGACCCCGAGGTAGGGAAGGGGACGGCGCGATGGAGGATCGACGGACGTGGAAGGCCGCGACGGATCTCTGGCTCGAGGCCTATGGCCATCAGATCGAGGGCGAGCTGGACCGGGCGATCGAGCTCTACCGGCGCTCCATCGAGGTATACCCCACTCCCGAGGCGCACACCTTCCTGGGATGGACCATGGGCCTGCAGGGCCGGTTCGACGACGCCGTCCATGAGTGCCTGCTCGCGATCGAGATCGATCCCGAGTTCGGCAATCCCTACAACGACATCGGAGTCTATCTGATGCAGCGGGATCAGCTCGAGGAGGCCATCCCCTGGCTGAAACGAGCCAAGCGGGCGAGGCGTTACGAGCCACGCCAGTTCCCGTTCATGAACCTCGGGCGCGTGTACGTCCAGCAGGGCCGCTGGTGGAAGGCGCTTCGAGAGCTCGAGGCGGCGGTGCGGCTGGCTCCGGGCGACGTCAGAGCGGCGAGGATGCTGCACCATCTGCGGGGGCGCCTGAATTGATCGGGAGGTGGACGATGTCGCGACGAGTTTCGATGATCACGCTTGAAACGGTTCGAAGCCGTCTATCAGGGCACGTGGCGCCTGGAGCCGAGTCTGGCCGAGTTGCACGTCACGATGCTGAGCAATAGTGCGGGACAGCTGTACGTGCCGATCCTGTTCACCAGTGGCGCGGCGGGGCAGCCCGCCCAATCCGCGCGCGTCCTGATGAATCAGACGATCGTACCGACCCCCGCGGGATGGAAGGTGGCCAACATCGTTCCGGTCCCGATCCTCGTCCAGGCCGCGAGTGCCCGCCCACCGGTGGTAGCGATCGGTCGGCGGTGAAGCTCCGCGATCTCGACCGGCGGCCGGGCGGCGCGACGGTCTGGGCGCCCCGGTGGATCGAACCACCTCTGCCGAGCGATGCAACCGAAGCGGCCGAGGATGGCGTGCTGGAGGGTGTCGCGCGACTGGGCAACCGGCTGCTGCTGCGAATCAACGTCAGCGGCCGTCGGCGCACGGCTAGCCTGGAGTGGGAGCCCCCTCCGAGGGTCTCGGATGTCGAGGCGGTCCTGCTGGCAAGTATCGGCAGCGAGATCCGAGACCTCGGCAATCTCGAGTTGCCCACTCGGACCGGGCTCGATTCCGCGACACCGTCATCCCGCGGGCGCGATAGAGCGTAGATCCGCCGTAGCAAACTCCGGCCCCCACTCAGAGGACACCATACTGCCGCCAGCACTGGCGCGGAGACTCAATGCGAACGCAAGCAACGACCGACTCAGCCGTAGACCTCGTCCGGCGCGTGGTCGATGGTCTCCTCCGCGGTGGTTGCCGGGGCAGGTTCGTGTGCCCGGGCTGCCTCGTCAAGCTCACCCGGGACCACCTGGACCAGACCTACGCGACGTCCGAGATCGTGCGGATGATGGACGACATCCTCAGCGCCCCGAAGCCGATCGCCTACGCGCCGGCCTCCACGTGCGCCCTGTGCGCAAGGACGAATATGCCGTGCCTCGGGGTGCCGCTTCCGTGAGTGCCGTCATGTGTCTTCTCCAGGATTTGCACGTCGAGCGCTCTTCATGATGGGCGAAGAGCTCGCGCGGTGTCACCTGGGGGCGCTGCTACGCGCGCGACGCGGGTGCTACTACTGCGCCCGGTGTCTCGGTCGCCTGCTCGGTACGATCTCCTGGACGAAGCGGGACGCTCGCCGGGCCATCGCCGTCCTCATCGAGTGGCCAGTCGGACTCAGAGCGCTCCGCCGCCCTTGTCGCGACTGTGGACACGTAGGAGGCGCGCGACTCGGAGTCGGGTAGCGACGAGCACGGGATGGCTAGCGGGGAGCGCCATGAGCCGCTGCACGTTCGCCTCGACACTTCGACCGATCGCACCTTGACACGGCGCAGGGCCTCTCCTAACATGCCGCGCCGAGTGGCTGCATCCGCTGTCCCCCGACCGGCGCACCGGCGCGAACGGAGGGCCTATGGTCAGGGTGATCGTCAACGGCAAGTCCCACCAGCTCGATGTCGAGCCCGACACCCCACTGCTCTACGTCCTGCGCGACAACCTCGGCCTGCACGGCCCCAAGTTCGGGTGCGGGCTCGCGCAATGCGGATCCTGCATGGTCCTGGTCGACGGCAAAGCCGTCCTGTCCTGCGTGGCGCCCGTCTCGCAGATCCAGGGCAAGGTGGTAACCCTCGAAGGCCTGGGGACCCCGGAGAAGCCCCACCCCGTCCAGCAGGCCTTCATCGAGGAGCAGGCGGCCCAGTGCGGCTACTGCATCAACGGCATGGTCATGCAGACCGCGGCCTTCCTCGCCGGCCGGCCGGTCAGCCCCTCCGAGCGCGACATCCGCCAGGCGCTCCAGAACAACCTCTGCCGCTGCGGAACTCATCAGCGCATCATCGCCGCCGTGAAGCGCGCGGCGGCCCTGATGGGGAAGGGGGCCTGACATGGCGACACTCGAGACGACTCGCCGCGAATTCCTGATCGGCACCGGAGCGCTCGTCGTGTCGTTCAGCCTGGCCCCGGCCACCCTCGCTCAGACCGCCGCCGCCAAGCCCAAGCCGCTGGCCCTCGACCAGGTGGACACCTTCCTCGCCGTGCACAAGGACGGCTCCGTCACCATGTACACCGGCAAGGTGGACCTCGGCACGGGCATCCGCGTCGCGCTGCCGCAGATGGTGGCCGAGGAGCTCGACGTGGCGCTCGGAAAGGTGAAGCTCGTCGAGGGTGACACCGCGCTGACGCCCGATCAGGGCCCGACGTGGGGAAGCCTCTCCATCCAGGTCGCCGGGGTGCAGCTCCGCCAGGCGGCGGCCACCGCGCGCCGAGCCCTCATCGAGATGGCGGTCCAGAAGCTCGGCATGCCGTCCTCCGATCTCGCCGTCAAGGACGGGGTGGTCTTCGTCCGGGCCGAGCCGCACCGGCGCGTCGCTTACGCCGAGCTCATCAGCGATCAGGCCTTCGACCTCAAGGTCGACAAGGACGCGCCGCTGAAGAATCCGAAGGACCACACCCTCGTCGGTCAGCCGGTGCCGCGGCCCGACATACCCGGCAAGGTGACGGGCACCCACACCTACATGCAGGACTTCCGCGTGCCCGGCATGCTCCACGCGCGCGTGGTCCGGCCCCCCGCCATGGGGGCCACTCTCCAGAGCGTGGACGAGTCGTCGGTGAAAGGCATCAAGGGGGTGCGGGTCGTCCGCCAGGGCAGCTTCCTGGCCGTCGTCGCCGAGAGCGAGTGGGCAGCGGTGAAAGCGGCGCGTCGGCTGAAGGCCACCTGGTCCCCGTGGGAAGGCCTGCCCGAGCAGTCGAAGCTCTGGGAGCATGTCCGGAGCACGCCGGTGGCCAAGGACGACGTCGCGGTCAACCAAGGTGACCCGAAGGCCGCCATCGCGCGCGCGGCGAAGACGATCAAGGCCACCTATGACTTCGCGGTCCACACCCACGGCTCGATGGGCCCGTCCTGCGCCGTGGCCGACGTGAAGGACGGCAAGGCCATGGTCTGGTCGCCCTCGCAGGCGCCGCACTGGCTACGGCGCGAGCTGGGGGCGACGCTCCAGATGGATCCGGCCAGCATCCGCATCCAGTATCTCGACGGCGCCGGCTGCTACGGGCGCAACGGCCACGAGGACGCGACCGCGGACGCCGCGCTCATCTCGAAGCTCACCGGCAAGCCGGTGCGGGTGCAGTGGTCACGCGCAGACGAGCACGGCTGGGACCCGAAGGGCCCACCCACGCTGGTGGAGATCTCGGCGGGGCTCGACGTCCAGGGGAACATCGTCGGGTGGGACGCCGAGCTGTGGGTGCCCAAGGCCGACATCACCGAGTGGCCGCGGACACTGGCCGCGACGCTGGCCGGTATCCCCCAGAAGGCGGCCATCAACCCGGGCAACATCCATCGCAACCTGGACCCGTCGTATCCCTTCGCCCACCAGAGGGCAGTCGCGCACCGGCTGGAGTCCACCCCGTTCCGGCCTTCGTGGATCCGCACGCCCGGACGCATGCAGAACACCTACGCCAACGAAGTGTTCATCGACGAGTGCGCGGCCGCGGCCGGGGCCGATCCGGTCGAGTACCGGCTGCGCTACCTGACCGACCCGCGCGGCATCGCGGTGCTACGCGCGGCCGCCCACCTCGCCAAGTGGGACCCGCGTCCGTCTCCTCGAACGGCTCGGTCAGGGCCCGTGGCGCGGGGTCGCGGCATCGCCTATGTGAAGTACGAAAACGCCCGCACCTACGTGGCCGGAGTCGCGGAGGTCGAGGTCAACCGCCAGACGGGCGCGGTGCGCTGCACGCGCTTCTTCGTGGCCCACGACTGCGGGCAGATCATCAACCCCGACGGCGTCCGGGCCCAGATCGAAGGGCAGATCATCCAGACGACGTCGCGGACGCTCAAGGAGGAGCTCAAGTGGGACCGCTCGCGGGTGACGAGCGTGGACTGGGCGACCTACCCGATCTTGAAGTTCCCCGAGGTGCCCGAGGTCGTCATGGAGCTGATCAACCGGCCCAGTGAGCCACCGTGGGGCGTGGGCGAGCCGGCCGCGTGTCTGCCGCCGCCGGCCATCTCCAACGCGATCTTCGACGCCGTCGGGGTCCGCCTCCGGAGCGTACCCTTCACGGCGAGTAAGGTGAAGGCCGGCGTCAAGGTGTAGCCAGCCCTAGCGACATTCTAGCGCCAGACTCGGCGGCCACCCTCGGGCAGCCGCTTGACGGCGGTGAACTGCACGGGAATGGCCTTGAGGAACATGACCGCCATGCCGTCCGAGTCGATGCGCCACACGAGTCCGGACACGCGGACGGCATGCCCGTCCGGTGGCTGAAGCATTATCTCGACGGCCGTCCCGGGCTGCATCTCACCGCGCGGCCTGAGCTTCGTCCCATTGGGACTGAGATCGACCGTGTGGCAGCGGAGCCGGCGGTTTCCGGCGTTGACCCAGGCGGTCCACGAAACATCTGCACGCGAGTGTAGGCGGCGGCTACGCTGTCGGGTGTCCATGGGATTCGGTTGATAGCAAGCGCCAGGCCAGTCAGGAAAGTACCTTGATAACGCGCGCTTGCGGGCCTGAGCCGAATCCCGTCCGTTCCCAGGATGGTCGCCTCAGGGCTCAATGTGGGTAAGGAAAGAGTCAGCGTTGACGCCACTGGCGGATCTGCTCGGCGTGCTCCCGATAGTGACCCGCCGTGACCCCGTCCACCAGCCCCGAAGCCGGCTTTCCTTCGGCGAAGTGCTCGTCGGAGAGCCGTGAGGCCACGCTCAGCAGCTCGCGATGGGACGCTTCGAGGGCTCGAACGATATCAGCTGAGGCCACACCCTTCCGAGCTTCCACGAACCGCGCGTTCCAGGTATCGAAGTCATCGTAGGCCCCATCCGGGTAGGGCGCCTCTCCGCGGTGGAGCCGCTCCAGCGCCGGGATCATCTCGCGATGCCACCCGCTGATGTGGGCGACGATCTCCCGCACGCCCCAGCTTCCCAGCCATACCGTGCTCATCTGCGCGTCGTCGAGCCCCTTGATGGCTGCCTTCAGCCCGTCGTACTCCTGGTCGGCTTGCCGCAGCAGTTCCTGCTTGGCTCCCGGCTGTGCTCCCATATTCGTCTCCTCTCGTCGGGCGTGTGGGTTGGACCAACGCCCGATGAGACACCGGAGGCGGCGGTTCGTGAAAGCAGGCGGTCGCCTCCTGTGTGCTAGAGGATCTGGGCGGCCAGCGCTCGCCAGCTCTGCTACAATTCCCGGCGCCGACGATGGTTCCCGGAACAGCGCACGCCAGGACGGGGGGGCGCATGGCAGAGGTGGCCTTCGGCATCGGTAGCTCGCATAGCCCCATGTTGAGCACGCCCTACGAGGCGTTCTCGGACCTCGCCGACCTCGACCGCGCCCGCTTGCCGGAGTTCGAGGAGAAGGCGCGGCTGAACGTCTCGTGGACCGCCCCCGAGCTGCGCCCGGAGGTGACCCGCGGGCGACACGACGCGACGCAGGCCGCGATCCACCGCCTGGCGAGCGTGCTCGCGGCCGAGGCGCCGGACGTGCTCGTGGTGATCGGCGACGATCAAGGGGAGTGGTTCAGCGCCGACAACCAGCCGGCCCTCTGCATCTACTGGGGGGAGTCGGTCGAAAACCTGCCGCCTCCCCGCGAGGGCCTGCAGCCGCTGCGCAAGCTCTCGTACTGGGGCTACTACGGCGACGGCACGAACCGCGCCTTCCCGGTCGATGCCGCGCTCGGCAAGTACCTGGTCGAGACGCTCACCCGGGAGCACGAGTTCGACGTCGCCCATGTGCGCGTCCAGCCGCGGCACGGGCCCTTCGGGCACGCGTGGGGCTTCGTCCATCAGCGGATCATGGGTGACCGCATCGTCCCGATCGTGCCGGTGCTGCTGAACACGTACTTCCCACCGAATCAGCCGACGCCCCGCCGCTGCTATCAGCTCGGGCGGGCGATCCGGCAGGCGGTCGAGGCGTGGCCCACCTCCAAGCGGGTCGGCGTCGTCGCCTCGGGCGGGCTCAGTCATTTCTTCGTCGACGAGGCGCTCGATCGGCGCGTCCTCGAGCTGCTTGCGAAGAAGGACGTCGACGGTATCGCCCTACTGCCGGCGGCCCAGCTCGAGTCGGGCAGCTCCGAGATTCGCAACTGGCTGGCCGCGGGCGGCGCGCTCGAGCACCTCGACATGCAGCTGGTGGACTACGTGCCCTGCTACCGGTCCGAGGCGGGGACCGGGGTCGGGATGGCGTTCGCGGTCTGGCGGTAGGGGGAGGACCCCACGATGCTCTCGCGAGAGGACAACGAGCTCCTATGCCGGGTCGGACGCGGCACGCCGATGGGCGACCTGCTGCGCCACTACTGGATGCCCTGCCTGCCCTCGACGGAGTTGCCGGCGCCCGACGGACCGCCGAAGAAGGTGCGCCTGCTCGGGGAGGACCTGGTCGCGTTCCGCGATAGCCGCGGCGACGTGGGGCTCCTCGCGGCCAACTGTCCGCATCGGGGCGCGTCGCTCTTCTTCGGGCGCAACGAGGAGTGCGGGCTGCGCTGCTCGTACCACGGCTGGAAGTACGACGTCACCGGCCGCTGCGTGGACATGCCGAACGAGCCCGCCGAGAGCACCTTCAAGGACAAGATCCGTGCCCGCGCGTATCCGTGCCGGGACGTCAACGGGGTCGTCTGGACGTACATGGGCCCGCGCGAGACGCCCCCGCCGCTGCCCGCGTTCGAGATCAACACGGTGGCCGCGACCCACGTCTACCCGCCCCTCATGATGCTCGAGGAATGCAACTGGGTGCAGGCGCTGGAAGGCGACATCGACTCCTCCCACATCGACTTCGTGCACGCCAAGCGCAATCCCGACGGCAAGCAGCGCGGGACGTATCACCGCGACACGCGGCCGCGCCTCGAGCTCCTGCCCACCGACTACGGCGCCTGCTACTCGGCCCGGCGCCGCGCGGATACGGAGGGTCTCTACTGGCACCGCATCACCCAGTTCATCCTGCCCTTCTTCTCCATGATCGCGGCCAGCGACCCCCATATCGTGTCGGCTCGTGCGTGGGTGCCGCTGGACGACCACCACACCCTGCAGTTCGTCGTGCGCGCGCGCCTCGATCGGCCGGTGACCGGGGAAGAGCAGAGGCAGGTGCGCGATCCCTTCGCCGCGTGGGGTGGCTACGTGGAAGCGGAGGGCCACCCGTACCGGCGCTTCTACACCAAGGCGAACATCCACAACGACTACCTGGTGGACTACGAGCTGCAGAAGGAGCTGACGATCGGCATCCCGTTCCTCGGCAACCTGCAGGATCGGGCGATGACCGAGACCATGGGGGCCATCTACGACCGGACGCAGGAGCACCTCGGCACCACCGACGCCATGGTCATCCACGTCCGGCGCCGGCTGATCGACGCGGCCCGCGCCCTGCGCGACCAGGGGACGGTGCCTCCCAACGTCGACGACGCCAAGCTCTGTCGAGTGCGGCCGGCCTCCGCGCTCCTGCCGGAAGGCACGAGCTGGATCGCCGCGACCGAGAAGGCGCGCCAGTCCGACGCAGGAGTGCCCATCGCCTGGGTTCCCTTCGTGTGATGGACGAGCGCGACGCCCAGCTCGGCCTCGACTACTGCGAGGCGGTGCCCTATCTGCTGGTGGTGGAGTCGGTGGAGCGCGACGGGGAGTGGCTCCGGCGCGCCGAGTACCCGGAGCTTCCGGGCTGCGCCGCGGAGGCCCCCTCGGCGGTGGAGGCGCTCCGCCAGCTCGATCGGGAACGGCGTCGCGTCCTCGCCGACCTCTGGGCGCGCGGGGCGCCGATCCCGGTTCCCCGCGCGCCGCTGCGCGGTCCCGGTCCCGCCTTCGCGCGCTAGGATCAGTTCGAGCCGCGACGGCGCCGGTCGCCCGGAGAGGCCACCACCGCGGGCGGCTCGTGTCCGTCCCACGGGCGCAGGCTCTCCATCGTCGCCTCGAGCACCCGGGCCGTCTGCGGCTCGTCGCCCTTCACGCTCTGGCTGATCCGGGTGTAGAGCCGCTCCCCCTCGCGGACGTCGCCCTTGAGCTCCTGCCGGTACATGGAGAATCCGGCATACCGGCCGGAGACGCGTACCGTGAACGAGCCGGACCCGGTCCCGGTCAGGACCAGCGTGTAGGGCCCCGGGTAGCCGCCGGGCACCTCGACCAGCCATCGCCGGTCGCCGCCCTCGGTGAGCGAGCCGAAGACGTGATTCACCTCGACGTCCTCGGCCAGGAATCCGGCGGACCGGCGGCCGTCCGGCATGCGGACCAGCGGCACGACGGGACCGGATGACCTGATCTCGAGCACGCTCGAGCCGGCGACGAAGGGTTCGGGCGTCACCGCCACGCCCAGGCGCGCGCGGGCCCGCTGCCCGGGTGCCAGGACCGCCTCGGTCACTCCGCTGCGATCGGTGAGCCGCAGCGAGCCCCGTCGCGTCCAGCAGACGAATCCGGCCGGCCCTTGCTCGGCTCCGATCAGGCCGTCATGGGCGGTCGCGCTGTACTCGTTGGACTCGAGCGTGACGATCGAGCGGCTGCCCGCCGCCTTCACCACGCGCGCCCAGACGCGTCCCGCGTGGATCAGGAGACGGATGGCGCTGTTCCCGCGCTCCGTGACGGCCTGCCGCACCGTGATCTCGGAGTCGGGCAGGACGGTCACGGTGCTGCCGTTCAGGAACGTGATGAGCGCGATGCCGTCCCGCCCCGTCTTGATGCGGTCACCCTCGGCGAGATCCATGCCGGTGACGCCGGGCTCGGCGCCGCGGCCGCCTGCCGCGATGCGCTCGGCGGGCTCCGCCAGCACGGTGAGGGTGGCCGCGACGGGTGCCTCGGCGGCCGCCATCGACGAGGAACCGAACACGATCAGCAGGGCCGCTGCCACCGCGCTCCCGCCACGCCATCGCATGACCTGCCTCCCGTTCGTCGACCGGTCTTCCCGCTCCATTGCCGGAGGACCCGGCCGACTGAGTCGTCATCGAGCAAGCGGCGCGCCAGGCGCCATGCGACGTAAGTCCAGGCGGGGCCTACCGTCGGCCCAGCGCGCCGTCGGGCAGGACGCCCGGTGGTGGAGTCGTACGCGGCGTTCCGCCCGCGCCGTCTCGTTCCACCGGGAACCGGGGGTGGGGCATTTGTCATGAGAAACTCGCTTGACATTGCCGCCCGCTTGCCGTATCTGCTCTGCCACGTTGTGGACTCCCGGGGTGCCCACGCTGACCGTTCCGGGCTGGACGGATATGGGGAGCTTGGTCGGGGTGGGTAAGAGACCGCCTTTCAACGGAGGTTGAACGTGCGAAACAGGATTCTCTCCGTCGTGACCGTCCTGATGATGCTCGCGGCTGCCCGAACCGCTCCCGCCCAGAACACTCTTCCGGGTACGGAGGAGTTCGGCCTCTCGGAAAGGGAGCTGGTCGAGAAGATCGAGGCCGTAGAAACCTCGATCGCCAAATGCATGCGAGAAAACGGGTTCCAGTACATCGCCGTCGACTCCAAGACGGTACGCAAAGGGATGGCCGCGGATAAGAAGGTACCCGGCCTCCTCGGGCTTCTCGCCACCGAGAAGACGTTCATATCGCGGCACGGGTACGGCATTTCGACGTTTTACACGGGTCAGGCCCCTCAGCTCGACGACGGGTACAACCCAGGCCGAGTAGGCCTGGGTGAACAGAACGTTCGACTCTACCGGAACCTGTCTGCCGCCGATCGGGTCGCCTACAACCGCGCGCTCCTCGGCGAGAATACCAACACGACATTCGCGGTCGCGCTCGAGATCGAGGATCTCTCGCGGACCGGTGGGTGTACCCGCACCGCCATCGCTCAGTCCTTCAAGCCCGAGCAGCTGAAGGCGACCTACTACAACCCCAAGGATGCCCTCGTCAATCAGGATCCCCGCATGAAAGCCGCTCTGGCCAAGTTCGCCGACGCGCTGCGCAAGTCGGGTTACTCCTACAATCATCCGGATGAGATCGAGCGCGATCTGAGGACGCGCCTCCAGGCCATCACGAAGGGGCTCCCGCTCGAGCAGTTGTCACCTGACGCCCGCGCCGCCCTCAAGAAACTTCAGGACTATGAGCGCGCCCTCGCGGTGGTGGCCCATGACCTGGAGACCAATGTCGTCGATCCGGTGGCCGCCCGAGTCGAGAAGGAACTGTACGCTCGTCCGATCAAATGAGTGCCGGTCGGTAGTCGATAGAGGCAAGCGTGAGCAAGAAGAGATCCTCGATACTCTTCGTGGTCCTCGCGCTTGTCGTTCTTTCCGCGGCCGGGAGTTGGATCGCCGGATCAAGCATCCAATCTCCCGCGGAGATGGCCGCGCGAACGGCGCCCCCCACGCCATCGCCGATCCTCGTCCCGGTGGAGAAGCGCGTGCTGAGCTCCGCCGTCGTCACGCGGGGCACGGCCCGGTTCGGGTTGCCCCGATCGATCACGATCGTCCCCTCCGCGTTGAAACCGAAAGCCGGGGTGATCACCACGCTGCCCTCGAGCAACACCCAGGTGAAGGAGGGGGACGTGCTGCTCACCGCGTCCGGGCGGCCGTTGTTCGTCCTGCGTGGTGAGATTCCCGCGTACCGGGACCTCGTCCCCGGCATCTCGGGCGATGACGTTCGCCAGCTGGAGCGGGGCCTGAAGCGAATGGGGTTCGATCCCGGCCCCATGGACGGAACCTACGACGAGCGGACGAGCGCCGCGGTGGCCGCCTGGTATTCGTCGGCGGGGTGGCAGCCGTTCGGGACCACGACCGAGCAGCTGGCGAATCTTCGAGCCCTCGAGCAGCAACTGGCGGTGGCGCTCAACGCCAAATCGGCGGCGGCCGACACCGCCGCCGCCGCACCCCGGGCGGTAGCCGCCGCGCGCGCCAATGCGGCGAGAGGCGACAAGGTGGCGGCCGCCGATGTGGCGGCCAAGACGGCACGCCGCGACAAGGTTCTGGCCGACCCGAGCTTGTCGGCGGAAGAGCGGGCGCGCGCCCACGCGGACCTCGAGCTGACCCACGCCGCCGCGACCGCCACTCAACTCGCGGGAGAAGTCGAGATCCGGGCCGCGCTCGACGCACAGAACGCGGCGGTGCGGGCGACCAGATTGGCCGACGAGACCGCCGGCCGGCTCGGGGCCGACCTCGACATGGCCAAACGCACGGTGGGGGTGCAGGTGCCGGCAGATGAGATCGTGTTCGTGCCGGCTCTGCCGGTCCGAGTGGAGCAGCTCAAGGCCGCGGTCGGTGACCGGGCGGGCGGGCTCGTGATGACGGTGACCAGCAATCAGCTCGCGATCGACTCGTCCCTTTCCCTCGACGAAGCACGACTCGTCAAGCCGGGAATGGCGGTCGCCATCGACGAGCCGGCCCTCGGGATCAGGGCCAGCGGTGTCGTGCAGCGGGTGGCCGATACTCCGGGTACCGACGGGGTGGACGGCTACCACATCTACTTCGAGACGCTCGTTCGCCAGACCCCCACCGCGCTGGCCGGCTTCTCGCTGCGCCTCACCATTCCGATCAAGTCGACCCAGGGAGCGGTCACGGCCGTTCCCGTCAGCGCACTCTCGCTCGCCGGCGACGGGACCTCGAGGGTACGGGTCCACAACAACGGCACCCTCGAGTTCGTCGTCGTTCAGCCTGGACTGTCGGCCGACGGTTTCGTCGAAGTGACCCCGGTCAATGGAACGCTGGCGCCCGGCCAGCTCGTGGTGATCGGCTACGAGAAGAAATCGTGACCGACACCCTGCTTCAGATCGACGGGCTTGGGCGCCGATTTGGAAGCGACCCGGCGGTCGACGCCCTCGTGGATGTCGATCTTCGCTTGGAGTCTGGCGAGTGGCTGGCGATCACGGGGCCCTCGGGCGCGGGAAAGTCGACCCTGCTGCATATCATCGGCTGCCTCGACCGTCCCACGAGCGGCACCTATTCCTTCGAAGGCGTAGACACCGCCACGTTGAGCGACAAGCAACGCGCCGGCCTGCGGAGCCGGCGCATCGGGTTCGTGTTCCAAGCGTTCCACCTGCTGCCCTACCGGTCCGTTCTGGAGAACGTGATGCTGGCGGAGGTATACCGCCGGCAGTCTCACCACGGTCGAATGGAGCGCGCGCGGGCGGCCATAGAGAAGGTCGGGCTTCGTGACCGCGCCGACTTCTTGCCGATCAAGCTGTCGGGCGGGGAGAGGCAACGGGTCGCCATCGCCCGCGCCCTCGTCGGCTCCCCCAGCCTGCTGTTGTGCGACGAACCGACCGGCAATCTGGATTCGAGGTCGGCCGGCGAGATCGTCGATCTGTTGCAGGTACTGAACCAGCAAGGTCTCACCGTGGTCGTCGTCACCCACAACGAAGAGGTCGCCCAACGCGCGGGACGTCGCGTGCATATCATCGACGGCTCGCTGACCGACATCACGACTCGTGAAGGCCGCCCACGACCGTCGCCGCCGGATCCGTCGCCTGCGCGTCCCTCCTCGCCGACCCATGCGACGGCGAGCCCGATCTCGCGCTCGGGAATCACCATCCGCGACCTCTTCCAGGAAGCGATCGCGGGGATGTTCGCCAGACCGGGGCGCATGCTCCTGACCGTCCTGGGCATCGTGGTCGGCCTGACGGCCCTCGTGGCCACGCTGGGCCTCACCCGTACCGCCAACAACCGCATCATCACCCAGTTCGACAAGCTGGCCGCGACGGAGATCATCGTCACGGCAAAGCCCGGTCCGACCGGCGTCGATCGCAAGGCGATTCCGTGGGATGCGCCGGCTCGTCTTGGCCGTCTGAATGGGGTCGTCGCCGCCGGAACCCTGAGCGACGTCAACATCGGGGATGCCCTGGTCAGCTCGTCGCCGGTGAAGGACCCCCAGAACCAGACCGCGTTCAAGCTCGCGGTCAAGGCCGCGTCCCCGGAGTTGTTCGCCACGGTCGGAGCCGAGCTGGGGACCGGACGTTTTCCAGACCTGGGCCATTCGGTTCGGGCCGACCGGGTCGCGGTTCTCGGCCCCACCGCCGCGGGCCGGGTCGGTATCGTGGGCCTCCAGCAGCTTCCCGCGATCGCGATCGGCGACCACCTCTATCTGGTGATCGGGATCATGCAGGACGTCGCGCGCGAGCCAGAACTGCTCAGCTCGGTGCTGATCCCTGAAGGGACGGCACGCCGTGACTTCGGCTTGGAGGGGCCTGTCTCGGTGATCATCGAGACCCGGATCGGCGCCGCCTCTCTCATCGCCCAGCAAACGCCGTTGGCGTTGCGGCCCGACAATCCGTCGGCGCTGAGACTTGAAGTTCCCGAAGAGCCCAAGCGGCTGCGCGATGAAGTGCAGAGCGACCTGAACGTCATGTTTCTCTTGCTTGGTGGACTGTCTCTGGCGGTCGGCGCCATCGGCATCGCCAACATCACGCTCGTGTCGGTGATGGAGCGAACCGGCGAGATCGGCCTGCGCCGAGCCATCGGAGCGACCCGCGGCCACATCGCCGCCCAGTTCCTGCTCGAGAGCGGCGCCATGGGCGTCGCCGGCGGCATCGTCGGCGCCAGTTTCGGAGTTCTCCTCGTCGTGGCCGTCTCCGCCTTCCAGATCTGGACCCCGGTGTTGGATCCCGCCGCTCCTTTCCTCGCTCCCGTCCTCGGTGGCGTGATCGGCCTCGTGTCCGGTACCTATCCGGCCCTGCGTGCTGCGCACGTGGAACCCGTCGAAGCATTCCGAAACTGAACGCACGCACGATCCGGAAATCTCTTCAGATCCGGAAATCTCTTCAGAGTAGCCGGGAATTTTTTCCGGGAGACTTGTGTCAAGAATGGCCGGGAATTTTTTCCGAGAGACTCGTGTCAACATCTGCCCCTCGTGAAGGACCGAGCCGCCCGTCAAAAAAAAGTTGCTTGACATTGTTGTCCTCGTACCGTATCTGCTGCGGAACACTACGAATACTTAGGAGCCCGTCAGGCTGGCGGCTCCGAGTGGAGGGTCGCTCGAATCTCTCGCTCGGTGGGAAATAAAGTTCCCAATCTATGTCATTGCGTGCAGGATACGCAACTTTGCGTTCCCGCCGCCAGCGGTTGCCTGATAGACGGGAGGGAGCGATGTGGCTCAACAGCCGGTGGCTCATAGCGATCCTCATCCTTGTCGCACTACTGCCCCTGGCGTGCCAGCGGAAGCCGGCCAAGGCGGCCAAGGTCCCTCCGGCCAAGATCGAGAAGATCCAGGGCTCAGAGATCAGTCGCGTGACCCTGACCGAGAGGGCCGAGCAGCGGCTCGGCATCGAGACGGGCGCGGCCCGGGCCCCCCAGCCGGCCGAGGCGGGCAAGGCGGTGCAGGTCGTCCTCTCCTACGATGCGGTCATCCACGACATCCAGGGCAAGACCTGGGTGTACACGAACCCCGGCCCCCAGACCTTCGTCCGGCATCCCGTCGGCCTCAGGTCCGTGCGCGGGGACCTGGCGTTCCTGTCCGAGGGGCCGGCCCCCGGGACCAAGGTGGTGACGGTCGGGGCGCAAATGCTGTATGCGACCGAGCTGAAGTTCGGGGCACCGAAGTGACACCGAGTACCAGCAGTCAGAACGCACGAGCAGCCAGAACGAGCGGCGAATCCGGAGGAGGTCAACCATGATGCGGTGGATCGTTGAGTCGAGTATCAAGTCTCGGCTGCTGGTGATAGCCCTTGCGGCCGGTCTCCTGACGCTGGGCGTCGTCCAGTTCGGCGATACCCCCATCGAGGCCCTCCCCGACTTCGGTCCGGTGCGCGTCGAGGTCCAGACGGAGGCGATCGGGCTCTCTCCGGAGGAAGTGGAGAACCTGATCACGAATCCGCTTGAGCAGGAGTTCTTCAACGGGATCCCCTGGCTGCACAAGCTTCGCTCCGACTCCCTCTCCGGCCTCGCGTCGATCGAGCTGGTCTTCGAGCCGGGAACCCATCCCATCCGGGCGAGACAGGTGGTGCAGGAGCGCCTCACCATGGTGCCGGCCCTGCCGCAGGTGTCGCAGAGACCGATCGTCATCAACCCGGTCGCGACCACCGGCCGGCTCATGTTCATCGGGCTGTCTTCCAAGACGGCCTCCCTCATCGACGTCTCGGTGGTCGCGCGCTGGAAGATCCGCCAGCGCCTGCTCAGCGTGCCCGGCGTGTCCAACGTGACGATGTGGGGGGTGCGGGACCGGCAGCTCCAGGTCCTGGTCGACATGGAGCGGCTGCGCCGGAACGACGTTCCACTCCAGAGCATCATCCGTACCGCCGGCAACGCCATGTGGTCCTCGCCGCTGACCTACGTGGAGGCCTCGACCCCCGGCATCGGCGGCTTCATCGACACCGCCAACCAGCGGATCGAGATCCAGCACATCCAGCCCATCAAGGGCGCGAAGGAGCTGGGCCGGGTCACCATCGAAGGCCAGGAGAGGCGGGCGGTGACCCTCGGTCAAGTGGCCGACGTGGTCGAGAACCACCAGCCGCTCATCGGTGACGCGATCATCAAGGACAAGCCGGGGGTGCTGCTCGTGGTGGAGCGCTCTCCGGAAGCGAGCATCCTACAGGTCACCAAGGCGGTCGAGGAGGCCCTGGACGCCATGCGTCCCGGCCTTCCCGGGATCGAGATCGACACCACCATCTTCCGGGCGGCCTCCTTCATAAACCTGGCGCGGGAGAACCTGGCCGGAGCCCTGGGGGCGGGCGTGGCCCTGCTCGCGCTCCTGCTGCTGGTGTACCTGCAGAGCTGGCGCGCGGCGTTCATCGGCGCGGCGGCGATCGCGGTGTCCCTCGCGGCGGCGTGGATCGTGCTCTGGGCGCTCGGCCATACCGTGAACATGATGATCGTCGCCGGGCTGGTGATGGCCCTCGCCGTCCTCGTCGACGACGGCATCGTCGACATCGAGAACATCAAGAGGCGGCTGCGCCAGCGTGGGGCCGGCAGCGACTCCGCGCTCGATACCATCGTGGCGGCCTCGGTCGAGGTGCGCGGCCCGATCCTCACGGCCCTCGCCATCGTCATCGTGTCGATCGCGCCGGTGCTCGTGCTCTGGGAGCTGAGCGGTGCCTTGGTCCGCCCGATCGTGTTCAGCTATGCGCTCGCGGTCGCAGTCTCCATGGTGGTCGCCCTCACCCTCACGCCGGCGGTGGCGGTCATGCTGCTCTCGCGGGAGAGGCCGGGAAGCGCCGAGCCGCTCCTCTCCGCCGGCCTGGCGTCTGGATACCTCGCCCTGCTCGGCGGGCTCGTCCGGCGGCCGCTGGCCCTGGTGGTCGTGGCGGCGCTGATCACGCTGGGCGGCCTGGCGGCGGTGTCGAAGCTCGGCGGGGCGCGCCTGGCCCCGGCTCTGCAGGACCGCGAGCTCCTGGTGCGCCTGGAGGGCACGCCGGGCGCCTCCTTGCCCGCGATGACCCGCATCGCCGCGGCGGCCAGCAAGGAGCTGCGATCCCTCCCGGGTGTCCGCAACGTGGGCGGGCACATCGGGCGGGCCTCGAACTCCGACAAGGTGATCAGCGTCGACGGGGCCGATCTCTGGGTCAGCGTCGACTCCCGCGCCGACTATGCCGCGACCGTCGGCGCCATCCAGAGGATGTTCGGGGAGGGGTACCCCGGGCTGCGCGCCATCGTAACGACCTACCCCGAGATGCGCATCCGCGAGGTGACCGAAGGGACCGATCAAGACCTGGTGGTGCGCGTCTACGGCCGCAAGTACGACGTGCTCCGCGAGAGGGCCGGGCAGGTGGCGAAGGCCATCTCCGACGTGGCCGGTGTCGTCGACGCGCAGGTGAGACTGCCCGCGGTCGAGCCGACGGTGGAGGTCGAGGTCCTGGTCGACAAGGCCTCCGCCCACGGGCTCAAGCCGGGTGAAGTCCGGAGAGCCGCCGCGACCATGATATCCGGCATCACCGCCGGGACCCTGTTCGAGGAGCAGAAGATCTTCGACGTGGTGGTGTGGGGCAAGCCCGAGAAGCGCGGCAGCCTGACGGACGTCCGCCAGCTGCTCGTCGACACGCCGAAGGGCAGTCAAGTGCGGCTCGAAGAAGTCGCCGACGTGAGCATCCGGCCCAATCCCTCCGTCATCAAGCACGATGCGGTCGCGCGGTACGTGGACGTCACCGCCAACGTGCGGGGACGGTCCGTCGACGCGGTGACCGGCGACGTCAGGGCCAAGCTCCAGGGGATGACCTTCCCGATCGAGCACCACGTCGAGGTGCTCGGAGAGGCGGTGGAGCGGCGGACCACCCAGCGCTACTTGCTCACCTACGCCGTCTGCGGCCTGATCGCGGTGTTCTTCCTGCTGCAGGCCTGCTTCTCCAGCTGGCGCCTCGCGACGCTGGTCTTCATCCTTCTGCCCGTCCCGCTCGCCGGCGCGGCCCTGGCCGCCTCGCTGCTGCCGGCCGCCCCGTCGATCCTCTCCCTGCTGGGCGGCCTGGCGGTGCTCGCCGTCGCGGCTCGCGGCGGCATCCTGCTCATCAGGCACTATCAGCGCCTCCAGCGGGAGGAGGGGGAGGCCTTCGGGCCCGACCTGGTCCTGCGGGGGGCGCGGCAGCGGTTCGGGGCGAGCCTTCTGGGCACCCTGGCCGCCGTGGTGGTCCTGCTCCCGCTGCTGGTCTACGGCTCCGTCTCGGGCCTGGAGATCGTCTCTCCTCTCGCGGCCCTCGTCCTCGGCGGGCTCCTGGTTGCTGCTCTGGTCAATCTGTTCGTCCTGCCTGCCCTCTATCTGCGATTCGGGCAGGAGACTCGATCCATGGTCTCGGGTGCCTAGGGAGTCCGGAGAGGAGACGGCGTCATGCTACGTTGGCTCATCGGCAGCAGCCTGAAGCTGCGCTTTCTGGTGGTCTTCGCAGCCGCGATGTTGATGTACTTCGGGATGACACAGATCCGGCACATGCCGGTCGACGTCTTTCCCGACTTCTCCCCGCCGAAGGTGGAGGTCCAGGTCCTGTGCCTCGGCCTGTCCGCCGCGGAGGTCGAGGAGCTGGTCACGGTGCCGATGGAGCAGGCCCTGAACGGCCTGCCCGGGCTCGAGGTCCTTCGCTCCAAGTCCATCTCCGACCTGTCCGACCTCGTGCTCATCTTCAAGCACGGAACCAATCTCTTCGACGCCCGGCTCCGGGTGCAGGAGCGCGTGCGGGAGGCGACCGTGACGCTTCCGGTCTGGGCCACCTCTCCCTACATGCTCCAGCCCCTGTCGTCCACCAGCCGGGCCCTGAAGATCGGTCTGTCGACGAAGAAGAAGGATACCCAGACCCTCATCGACACCGCGCTGGTCGCGTACTGGACCATCCGTCCCCGCCTCATGCGCGTCCCCGGCGTGGCCAACGTGGCCATCTGGGGCGATCGGTGGGGTGTCATGCAGGTGCACGTGGACCCCGAGAAGCTGAAGGAGAAGAAGGTCTCGCTGATGAACGTCATGGACACCACCTCCGACCTCCTCGACGTGGGGGTGCTCAAGCGCAAAGCGGCCTTCATGATCGGAACCGGAGGGTTCGTCGATACCCCGAACCAGCGGCTGACCATCCGGCACATCCTGCCGAAGCTCACGCCCGAGGAGATCGCCAAGGTCCCGCTCGAGGTGCCCGCGGGCGCCAAGCCCGTCCTGATCGGCGACGTGGCCCAGGTGGTGCGCGACACGCAGCCGCACATGAACGGCGACGCCATCATCAACGACGGCATCGGCGTCATGCTGATCGTGGAGAAGCTGCCGTGGGGCAACACCCTGGAGGTGACCCGCGGGGTCGAGCAGGCCATGGCGGAGATGGCGCCCGGCCTGCCCGGCATCGAGATCGACACCACCATCTTCCGACCCGCGACCTTCATCGAGACCGCGGTCAACAATCTGGCGAGCGCGGCGCTCGTCGGCGCCGCGCTCCTCGTTCTCGTGCTCGTCGTCTTCCTGTACAACTGGCGGGTCGCCTTGATCAGCGTGGTGTCGATCCCGTTGTCCCTGATCGCCGCGCTGCTCGTCCTCTACAAGTTCGATGCCACCGTCAACACGATGATCCTGGCCGGGTTCGTCATCGCCCTCGGCGACGTCCTGGATTCGGCGATCATCGGCATCGAGAACGTCGTGCGGCGACTGCGCGAGAATCGGAGGGAGGGCCTCAGCAAGCCCCTCGCGACCATCATCCTCGACGCCACGCTCGAGGTGCGGGCGGCGATCGTGTCCTCGACCATGATCGAGGTCCTGGCCATCCTGCCCGTCCTCTTCCTGGCGGGCCTGGCCGGCGCATTCTTCCAGCCGCTGGCGCTCGCGTACGGGCTGGCCCTGTTCGTCTCGATGCTGGTCGCCCTGACCGTCACCCCGGCGCTGGCCCTGATCCTCCTGGCCAACGCGCCCCTCGCGGAGCGCGAGTCCCCGATCGTACGGTGGCTCCAGCGTGGATACGAGGCGATCCTCGCCCGGGTGATCCGCACCCCGGCGCCCGCCTACGGCACCGTCGGCGTCCTGGTGGTGGCCGGCATCGGCCTGTGGCCTCTGATGGGCCACTCCCTCCTGCCGGACTTCAAGGAGCGCGACTTCCTGATGCACTTCGTGGGCCGGCCGGGCACCTCGCACCCCGAGATGAACCGCATCGTGCTGCAGTCGAGCAAGGAGCTGCGCACCATCCCCGGAGTCCGCAACTTCGGCGCCCACCTCGGCAATGGCACCCTCGGCGACGAGCCCTACGGGATCAACTTCGCCGAGAACTGGATCAGCATCGACAAGTCGGTCGACTACGACAAGACGTTCAACGCGGTGGAAGAAGCGATCGAGGGATACCCGGGGCTGTATCGGGATGTGCAGACCTATCTCCGGGAGCGCATCAAGGAGGTCCTCACCGGCACCAGCGACGCCATCGTGGTGCGCATCTACGGCGAGGAGCTGCCGGTGCTGCGGCAGAAGGCCGAGGAAGTGAAGGCGCTGCTGGCCGGGGTCGAGGGCATCATCAACCTCCACACGGATCATCAGCTCGAGATTCCGCAGATCCGGATCCAGGCGGATCTGGCCGCGGCCTCGCGATACGGCATCAAGCCGGGGGACATCCGGCGGACCGCGGGCATCTTCATCGCGAGCGAGGAGGCCGGCGACATCTGGCGGGACGGGAAGAACATCGAGGTGCACCTCTGGAGCATTCCCGAGGTCCGCAACGGCATCGCGGCCGTGCGCGATCTCCTCATCGACGCGGCCGACGGGCGGCGCGTGCGGCTGGACGAGGTGGCCACCGTCGAGATGCGAGCCACCCCCAACGTGGTGTATCGGGAGAACACCGCGCGCCGGATCCACGTCGAGGCGAACGTGAGAGGGCGCGACCTGGGCTCGGTGGCGCGTGAGGTCGAGGCGCGGGTCAAGACGGTCAGCTTCCCGGCCGGCTACCACGCGGAGATGCTCGGCGAGTACCAGGAGCGTCAGAAGGCTCAGAAGCGCCTGGTGCTCTTCTCGGTGGTCTCGGCATTCGGGATCTTCCTCCTGCTGCAGACGTCCTTCGGGAACTGGCGCCTGGCGACGCTGTCCTTCGTGATGTTGCCCACCTCCCTGGTGGGCGGCGTGGTGACCGCGTATTTCAGTGGCGGCAACATCTCCCTCGGCTCGCTGGTGGGATTCCTCTCCGTGCTGGGGATCAACGCGCGCAACGGCATCATGCTGCTCGAGCACTATCAGCATCTGGAGCGCTATGAAGGCGAAGCCTTCGGTCCCCGGCTCGTGCTGCGCGGGGCCCGCGAGCGGATCTCGCCGATCATGATGACGGCGTTGACGACGTTCGTGGCCCTCCTGCCGCTGCTTGTGGCCGGCAACATTCCCGGGAACGAGATCGAGCATCCGATGGCGGTGGTCATCATGGGTGGCTTCCTCACTTCCATGCTGCTGAACCTCTTCGTGGTGCCCTCCCTCTACTTGCGGTTCGGGAAGGGCCGGAACTCGGCCGTGGCCGGGTAGACATCACAGACAAGGAGGAGAAGGACATGCTGCGTACTCATCGAGGGGTGGCCGTGATCGTGATGGTCGCCGGACTACAAGTGCTCGGCTGTAGCCAGACCCCCAGCACGCCGGGCCAGAAGGGCGCGGCCGTCAAGGTCGAGCGCGTCCCCGGGGCCACTATCAGCCGTCTGACGCTCTCCCAGAGCGCGGTCGAGCGGCTCGGCATCAAGACCGAGCCGGTTGCCGAGCAGCTCGCGGCGCGGTCGGGGGCGACAGCCGCACCGCGCAAGGTCGTCCCGTACGGCGCGGTGCTCTACGACCCGAGCGGTCAGGCCTGGGTGTACGTGAACCAGCAGGAGCTGACCTACGTCCGCCACGCCATCAAGGTCGACTATATCGAGCGCGAGCGTGCCGTGCTGTCGGATGGTCCACCCCTGGGCACGAAGGTGGTGATGATCGGCGCCGCCGAGCTGTTCGGCACCGAGTACGGTAGGTAGGACGCCGCCCGTCGGCGGCGGCCGCCGGTGGCAGGGGAGACGGTCCCCCCGAGCGATCGAGAGGCCGCTCCGTGGCGGGGCGGCGCTCTGTCGACTAATCGGCGTTCGGCACATCGATGATGTACCACGGCACGGAATGAGTCGCACGAGGAGCCATCCGATGAAGACAATCGCCCTGCTCGCCGCCGTGCTCGCCATGACCTGGACAACCGCGGCCTTCGCCACTGAATGCCCCACGGACATGAAAGAGATCGACGAGGCCTTGGCCAAAAACCCGAAGCTCAGCGCCAGCGATCTCGAAAAGGTCAAGACGTACCGTGCGGAAGGCGAAAAGCTGTGCAAGGCCGGCAAGCACAAGGAAGGCGAGGACACCCTGGAGAAGGCCAAGGTCATCCTGAAGATCTGACCACATGCCGATGTTGACGCTCGATAGCCGGCGGCCCGGAATCTTTGGAATTCTCGCCGTGGCCGGTCTCCTCGTGGGCGGTCATGGCCTGGCCCTGGGGGCCGAGAAGGGGGCCAGGGCGTCCGCGACCTTTGCGGTGGCGACCGTCCACATGGAGCAGAACGCCACCGACGGCGACTTCGAAGTCGTGTTCGAGGTGAAGGGCGGCAAGGAGGGACTGGCGAAGCTGACGGTGGTGGCTCCGGGGGGGCGCACCGTCATCGATTTCGCCGCGCCCGAGGCGACCGCATCGCTGGGGATACGGCAATTCCGTTTCGAGACTCCCGAGCCGCGAGACGCGAAGAGTCTGACATCGGCCTACCCGGAGGGCGTGTACACGTTCGCGGGGGCCACCGCAGCGGGCGAGAGACTCCACGGCAAGGCGACGCTGAATCATACGCTGCCCACCCCCGCCTCGTTCCTTCGGCCGACCGTCAACGCGCGGGGAGTGGACGCCAGGAACCTGAGGATCACGTGGAACCCGGTCGAGAACGTGGCCGCTTACATCGTGAAGATCGAGCAGCGGAAGCTGGGCGTCAACCTCACCTCGACACTGCCCGGGTCCGTCGCCACGTTTGGCGTGCCCGACGGGTTCCTGCGCCCAGGCACAGAGTACAAGCTCGCCATCGGCACCGTGTCGGCCAAGGGCAACATCTCGTTCGTGGAGACCACATTCGCGACCGCGGGGAGGCCGTGAGCTCATGGGCGTGCCGATCGAGTACGTGGGGAGGCGCGTGGCGTTCATCAAGGGCGAAGAGGAGCCCCGGTGCAAGTAGGGCTGCGTGTCTAGGGTCGCCCCGGCGATCCGGTGGCGAGTCACCTTCCTGGGAAGTGCTGGCGTGTTCCTGATCCTGGCGCTCCTCGTCGGCTTCGGAGGCGTGCTGCCGGGTGAGCGGTCGATCTACGAGGCCGTCGTCGGTGGGGTCTCGCCGACCGGGGTGGCGATCTTCAAGACGATCAAGTACCTCGGCTCGTGGCACTTCCTGCTCCCCGCGAGCCTGCTGCTCTTCTGGCTCGGGCCCGCCGAGGCTCGCCGCCGATGGTGGCTCTGGGCGGCCGTGATGGTCCTGGCCCCGATGGCGGAGGGAGTCGCGAAAGAGATCGTCGGTCGACCGCGACCGGTCGGATCGGCCAGGGGGTTCCCCAGCGGGCACGTGACCGCCGCCGCGGCCTACTTCTCGCTGTTCGCCTACCTCATGAGCCGGCAGCTCAAAGATCGGGTGCTCCTGCTATGGATCGCGGTGTGGGTTCCCGTGGCCCTCGTGGGCGTCGCCCGAATCGTGCAGCGTGCGCACTGGCCCGCCGATGTGCTCGGGGGAGTCGCCCTCGGGCTGGCGTTCGCGTCGGCCGCCTTCTGGTGGCATGAAGAGCGGGCCCCGGAGGCGGCGGCCACCCGCGCTCACGCGACGCTCTAGCCCGGACTATTTCTGAGCGAGCCGTGCGAGGCGGCCGGGGCCTGTTGTCGGGGTCACTCGGCCGGCACCTCGGCGGCGCTCGCGAATAGTCCAGGCTAGAAGCGCGTGCGAGCGACCTCCGTTCGAGCGCCGGCTCCGCCGGCGCAACCGGTTCTGGGGGGAGGTTCGGAGGGGGCCGTCGAGGCCCCCTCCGACTTGCTAGCCGGCCGGCAAGGTCAGCTCCGCCCGCAGTCCACCGAGATCGGAGCCCCGGAGCGCGATGGAGCCGTGGTAGAGGCTCGCCAGGTCGCGCACGATCGCGAGCCCGAGGCCGGTCCCCGGCACCTTCTCGTCGAACCGGGCGCCCGCCACGAACGCGAACCCCTGCTGCTCCGTGGGCAGGCCGGGCCCGTCGTCCTCGATGATGATGGTGAGGCGGCCCCCGTCGCGCCGGCTGGAAACCGTGACCCGGCGGCGCGCCCACTTGCAGGCGTTGTCCATCAGGTTGCCGAGCATCTCCTCGAGATCCTGCTGCTCGCCGCGGAAGACATGATCGCTCGCGATGTCGACCGCGAGCTGCAGATCGCGGTCACCGTAGAGGCGCGCCAGGGTGCGCCGGATCGCGGCGACGGAGGGCGCCACCGCCACGCGGGCGCCCGGCACCTCGGCGGCGGCGGCGGCGCGCGCCCGGGCCAGCTGGTAGTCGATCTGCTGCTGCATGGAGGCGATCTGCTCCCGCATCGTCGCCGCGAGGTGGGGAGCGCCCTCGGCGGCGAGCCGATCGACCTCGTTCGCCAGGATGCTCAGCGGCGTCTTCAGGCCGTGCGCCAGATTGCCGGCCTGGATGCGGCCGCGGGCGACGACCTCCTCGTTGCGCTGAAGGAGCCCGTTGAGATCCTCGACCAGCGGCTGGGTCTCGGTCGGGAACCGACCCTCGAGTCGCTTGATCCATCCTTCGCGGATCGCGGCGACGCCGGCGCGGAGCCGGTGGAGCGGCTGGAGTCCGACGTGGACCTGGATCGCCACGGCCGCGACCAGGGCGACCGCCAGGACGCTGAGGGACAGGGCGAGCGTGCGAGTGAACGCGGCCGCCGCCGAGGTCAGCTCCGCTTCGTCGGTGGCCACGATCACCCGGGAGGCCCCCGGAGCGTCGGGGAGCGTGACCGTCCGCTCCAGGACGATCAGTCGCTGCCCGTTGGGGCCCGCGAGCCGGTGACGGTGGACCTCGCCGCCCGACGCGTTGACGGGCAGGCGCAGGGAGACGTCCCAGAGGGACCGCGACCGGAAGATCGGGCCGTCGGGCCCATCGACCTGCCAGTAGGATCCGGAGTACGGCTTGCGGAACCTCGGGTCGCTCGGCTGATGCGTCAGGACCACTACTTCCGGCGCCCGAAGCTCCAGCGCCGCGGCGATCTGCTCGATCTGGGTCGAGAGCTCGGCCTCGAGCCGCTGCTGGACGTGGGCGTTGAACAGCGCGGCCAGGAGCGCCCCCGCCGCGGCCAGCGCGAGCGAGATCCAGATGACCGCGCCCACGAGCAGACGGACACGCAGGGAGTTGACCGCGATCACGACGGATCTTCCAGCCGGTAACCGAGGCCGCGGACCGTCCTGATGACGTCGACCCCGAGCTTGCGCCGGAGTCGGGCCACGAAGACCTCGATCGTGTTGGAGTCGCGGTCGAAGTCCTGCGCGTAGATATGCTCGATCAGCTCGCTGCGGGAGATGACCTGGCCCTTGCGGTGCATCAGGTAGCTGAGCACCCGGTACTCGTGTGCCGAGAGATCCACCGCGGCTCCGTTCACCGTCACCTTGCCCGAGCGGGTGTCGAGGGTCACCGCGTCGCACGTCAGCGCGGTGGTGGCGTGCCCGTGCACGCGGCGGATCAGGGCGCGGAGCCGCGCGAGGAGCTCTTCCATCTGGAACGGCTTGGCGAGATAGTCGTCGGCCCCCGCGTCGATCCCCTGGACCTTTTCGGTCCAGCTGCCGCGCGCGGTCAGGATCAACACCGGCATGCGGCGCCCGGCCGCGCGCCACCGCTTGAGGACCGTGATCCCGTCGAGCCGGGGCAGGCCGAGATCGAGCACGACCGCGTCGTAGGGCTCGGTGTCGCCGAGGAAGTGGCCCTCCTCACCGTTCCCCGCGCAATCGACCGCGTCCCCCGCACGCGACAGCGTCTCCGCCAGCTGCCGGCTGAGGGCCCGGTCATCCTCGACGACCAAGATCCGCATCGCCCGCGCGGCTACCGCCGGACGCGCTCGGCGCCGCGCCCCTTGACCCGGAGCAGCTTGGCGTCCCGGGCGTCGTACTCGAGCCTCACGATCGCCCCGGCCCGGGTCAGCAGCTTGACCGTGTAGATCCAGCGGTCGTCCTCTTCTTCGAGCTCGATCGCGACCGGAGAGCCGAGGAACTCGGCCTGCACCCGCTCGAGGATCGCCTGAAGCGAGACGATCCGGCCGGCGTCGTACGCCTTCTTGGCCCGCAGGTGATCGTCGTCGGCCCACCCCACCGCCGCCACCGCCGCGCCGGCGACGAGCAAGGCGGCCGCCAACAAGGTCAAACGACCGCGGCGGCGGGCCATGGGGCGATCATAGCGCAGGGCGACCTGAACGGCACCTGAACGCTGGGCTCATGGTCGGTTCAGCAAGTCTCCGTCAATCTGATGGGCATGGAGACGTGGTTTGAGGAGGAGCAGTGGTACGGCGTGAAACCAAGGGGACGTGGGCCGGGTGCTGCGAGGCGCCCACGCCGCGCCCTTCAAGATCAAAAGGAGATAGCCAATGTTAGCCGAGGTGCTCTCTTTCGAGGTGCTCGCTTTCCTGGTTGCCGTCATGGCCCTGGCACTCGTCCACAAGTTCATCATGCATGACGCCACGAGCGTCAGCCTGAGCGACCCGGTCGAGACCCCGGCGGGGGCGAAGGTCGAGGAAACGACTCCGCCGGAGCCGTTCATCAACCAATATCGGTACGACGCCCGCCGGCGTCGGGATCGTCGAGGACAGACGCCCAAGCCGGTGAAGGTCGCTCGCGGGGGAGGGGGGCGATGAAGACTCCGAGGGACGAGGGCTCAGCGGTTAGCCGCGCGATCGGTCCAATGTCCCGCCGCGCGTTGCTGCGGGGCGGGCTCCTGGCCGGAGCCGCGATGCTCACCGATGCATTGGCGGCCGTCGAGGGCTCGGCCCAGGCCCCCGCGCAGCCGCAGATCTCTCTCGTGCAGGCGGTCCGCGCCGCCGAGCAGCGGACCGGCGGACGCGCGAAAAAGGCCGAGATCGAGCGTGAGCGGGGCGTCTACGTCTACGAGATCAAGACCGTCTCGAAGGACAGCTCGGCGAAGGTCCATGTCGACCCGACTTCCGGAAGTGTCCTGCGAGTGAGCACGCCGGGGTTCATCTCCGGCACCACCCGTGTGTTCGATCGGGACGACCAGCGGGAGGACCAGGCCGCGTTCGCCCGGCTTGAAGCGTCTTCGATACCGCTCGGGGGCGCTATCGACCTGGCCGAGAAGGCGATCGGCGGCCGGGCGGTGAAGGCCGCGTTGAAGAGCCGGCACGGCTCGATGCTGTTCGAGGCGAGCGTGATGAAGGACTCGACCGCGCACAAGGTGCTGATCGATCTCGCCACCGCCAAGGTCGTGACGAGCTCGGCTCACGGGAAACACGACGACGACTAGCTGCACGGAGTCGAGGAGGGCATCCATGAAGGTGCACGCGAATGCGCCGCTTGGCCCCAAGGGTCGGGAGGAGATGGTTCGCCGCGCGCTCCAGGGGCACACGGCCGGCGACGTGGCCGAGGACTTCCGCGTGTCGAAACGCACCGTCCTGAAATGGCTGGCGCGCTATCGGGCGCAAGGCCAGCAAGGGCTCGAGGATCGGAGCAGTCGGCCGCACCGCATGCCCACCGCCACCCCGGCGGCCGTGCGGGCGCGTATCGAACGGTTGCGCCGGCAGCGGTGGACGGGCGCGCGGATCGCCACGAGGGTCGGCCTCAGTACGGCGACGGTGCATCGTGTGCTCCAGCGGATGGGCCTTGAGCGCCTCTCCAAGCTACGGGTGAGCCCAGGGTTCGTCCCTGCTATACTGACGTCTGGTCATGCGCTATCTGGGGCTCGCGATCCTGACGGCCGCCCTCGTGGCCGGGTGCGCGGTGAGGCACTGGAGCAAGCCGGGCGCGACGGTCGAGGACTTCGTCCGGGACAGCAAGGCCTGTGAGCTGGAGGCGCGGCGGGGCGTCTTCATCGCCCCGCCGGTCGACAAGCGGGTCTACCGCAGCTGTCTCACCGCTCGCGGCTACCAGTACGTGGAGGGGGGCACGTGGGTAGGGCTCAGGGACTGACCTACCATTCGTAGGTCAGCCGCACGAGGAACGACTCCTGGGTCCGGCCGGTGCCACCCTGGACCCGCGAGTAGTCCGCCTCCTTGGCGTACTCCGCGGCGACCCGGATGTCCTCGGTCAGCCACGCGCCGATCGTCGCGAGGAACCTGCGCTTCGGGAATGCTCCCAGCAGGGAGGCAGTTCTCGAGTAGTTGAGGGCCAGGTACGTCTTGATGTCGAAGAAGACGTCGGTCGTGTAGCCGAGTTCGACCTGCCAGGCCTCGGGCTGGGCGTCGTGGATGAACACCGTGTCAGCCGTCGGCCGGATGATGCGGGCGTTGCGAACGGCCGTGACGTACTCCCCGATGAACGAGAATCCCCACAGGCCGAGCTTGGCGACGAGAGCGACGCCGGGCGTATAGCCGCGCCGGGACTCCTGGAGCTCCGGGAAGGCGTCGGTCAGGCCATCGGAGTCGAACACCGAGTCGATCCAGTGGGCGCCGAGATCGAGTGACACCGTCTCGGTCTTCAGTTCGTAGCCGGCGGTAAAGCCGTAGTGCTCGAGGCGTTTGGCCCCTCCTCCGACCTTACTGGTCGTACCGTTGAAGACGTAGGCGCCCGCCCGGAAGCCCCATTTCTGGAAACCGACCAGGGCGTGATCCTCCTTGGCTTCAAAGACATCGATGGTCAGCGGCCCGGTGAGGGTCAGCGTGTCTCCCAGCTTGGCAGCGACCGTGCCGCCCGAGGAGATGCCGAAGGGCACGATCCCCCGACCGGCCTTCAGGTAGAGGGGAAACTTCGAGGGCCGTCCGAAGGTGAGGAACGCCTCGTTCACGGTGATCGCGTCCCTGTCGCTGATCCACTCGAGCGAGAGCTCGGCCTTCGCCCAGTCCACCACATCAGCTTCGATGTCGAACTCGGCGGTGGCCAGGACAAGCTCACTGCGGCGTACCCGGGCGAAGCTCCGCCGCGAGGCCGCTTCGAGCTCGATGGCGCCACCGAACTGGATCTTGCCCCACGGCGGCTTGACCGGCTCCGCGGCGGCGGCCGCGGCCGGGTCCTTGGGCGCCTCCTGGGCAACCTCCTTGGTCGGCTCCTTGGGCGCTTCCTTTACGGCTTCCTTGACCGGGGCCTTGGGTGCTTCCCCCTGCTTGCCCACGGCTTCTTCGAGCTCGCGCACCCGCCTCCGGAGATCCTCGTTCTGCGAGAGGACCTCTTGCATCATTCGCTGGAGGGCTTCCATCTGCGCGGATGTCACCGGTTGAGCCCAGGCCGGTGACGCGGCCAGGACGCAAAAGGTCGAGACCGCCAGGATGCTCCGTCTCATGTTCGAGGTCATGCTCGAGCGTAACCCAGAAACATTTCATCTCCTACCAGGTCAAAGTGGAGCCCCACTCTAGCTCAGTGGCCGTCGATGGGGCAAGTGTTCTGTTGACGCCGCCGGCGGTCGAGCGGGTGGCGACCCCTCGGGGAAGGCGCGGCGCGGGGCACTACGGGCGACGCACCTCGCGCACCGTCCCGGGCAGCCCGGTGCTGCCCGTGTTGAGTCCGGCCTTTCGCAGCATGGGGCTGCCGGCATCGTGACCGAAGAGGTCCGGGCCCTGCGCGGTCAGCCCGCCGTCCACGACGATGACCTGGCCGGTGATGAAGCGGGACTCGTCACCGGCCAGGAAGAGCGCGGCGTCGGCGATGTGCTGCGGCAGGCCCGGCTCCGGCCAGGGCTGCCTGTCGCGGACCAGGCGGTCCCAGGCGTCCTCCCGCCGACCGGTGGCGAGCGGAGTCCTGATCATGCCCGGGGCGATCGCGTTGACCCGGATGCGGTGGGCGGCCAGCTCCGCGGACACCGCGCGGGTCAGGTTGACCACCGCCGCCTTGGCCGCCGAGTAGCCGTGCGGGCCGCCGCCTCCGCCGAGGCCCGCGACCGACGCGGTATTGATGATGCTGCCGCCGCGGCCCTGGGCCTTCATGCGGTTGGACCCGTGCTTGATCCCCAGGAACACGCCGCGGACGAGCGCCGCGAAGGTGAAGTCCCATTCCTCCACGGTGGTCTCTCCGATGGGGCCGAACGCGCCTCCGACGCCGGCGTTGTTGAAGATGCAATCGAGTCCGTGGAAGCGGTCGCCCGCGACCTCGACGAGGCCCGCCACATCGCGCTCCACCGAGACGTCTCCGCGTAGCGCGGCCAGCTGATTGCCGTGCCCCTGCTCGCGGGCGAGCGCCAGCGTCTCGTCGATGCTCGCCGCGTTCAGGTCGCCGATCACCACGCGGGCGCCTTCCCGCAGGAACGTGAAGGCCGTCGCACGCCCGATGCCGCTCGCGCCCCCGGTGATGATCGCGACCTTGCCCTCGAGCCGCCCGCCCATCCGGCCGCCCCCGCTAGCCGCGCGGCTTCACCCAGGTCTCCGACCAGGCGAGCGTGGCGCTGCTGCCCTGGCGGTCCCCGCGCATCTCCGGCCACACGCGCCCGGCCGCGACCTTGCCGTTCAGCTCGAGCTGGGCCGAGCGGGCGGGGAAGAAGGTGCTGAACACGCCGATCGGCCGGTTGTTGAAGCCGGGAGGCGCGTTCAGGACGAAGGGCTCGATGCAGTCGTACCAGGAGAGGACGATGCGCGCGTCGGCGGACACGATCGACTCGGTGGCGGTGGACCAGGGCCCGCCCTGCCGCTCGAAGCGCGCGGCGATCACGGGCAGCTCGGTGTCGGCGAAGGCGGGGAACAGCAGGGTCTCGATGGTCTTCTGCAGCCAGCGCGCGACCGCGAGGTTGTCGCTGTAGATCCGGACGCGGCCGTCCGTGAGCGTGCTCTGCAGGAAGAGCGCGTGACCCGCGCCCGCCGGACACCAGAGCACGCGCCAGTGGCTCGCGCGGTCCGACAGGGTGGTGCCCCCGTCCGCGCTCAGCCGGATGAAGGAGTTCTCGCCGGTCATCAGGACTTCGTTGGGGTCAACTGGCGGCATCGCTCTCGTCTCCCTTGGGGCAAGCGAAGTCACGGCTGGTTGTGAGATAGTGCTGCGCCGGGAGGGAGATTACCATGAGCCCACACTTCCTGTACCTGGTCCGGATGGATGTGGCCCACGACCTCGAGAAGACGTTCAACGAGATCTACGATCACGAGCACATCCCGGCGCTCGCCGCGGTCCCGGGCGTGCGGCGGGCCACCCGGTACCGGAACCCGTCGCCCACCGATCCCCGCTACATCGCAGCCTACGAGATGGAGAGCGCGGCCGTGCTCCAGAGCGCCGAGTGGAAAGCGGCCGGCGAGGCCGGGCGGTGGCCCAGGGAGATCCGGCCGCACACCTTGAACCGCCATCTCGCCCTCTACGAGTGGGTGGGCAGCCACGCGGGCTTGACCTACCGGACGCCCTACGTCTTCTGGGTGATGATGGACGTCGAGCCCCACCGTGAGCGCCTGTTCAACGAGCTCTACGACGGCGAGCACGTCCCGCTGCTCCTCAAGCTCCCCGGCTGCGTCAGCGTCGCCCGGTACCGCACCGAGGCTTCCGGCGAGGCGCGCTATCTGGCCGCCTACGAGGTCGAGCGCGCCGACCTGCCCATGTCCAAGCTCTGGAGCGACACGTCCGACATCGGCCGCTGGAAGCCGGAGGTGCGGCCCTACACCCACAACAAGCGGTTCATCGTCAGCGAGCGCATCTGATGCCGACCGACATCGCGTTGACCGCCCTCGCCGTGCCGCTGCCCGAGTTTCACGCGATCGCGCGCGAGGCGGAGACGCGCGGCTATCGCACGGCCTGGGTGGGGGAGGCCTCGGGTACGGAGGCGATCGTCCTCTCGACCCTGATCGCCACCCACACCAGCACGCTGCGGATCGCCAACGGGGTGATCCCGGTGCAGACCCGCACCCCCATCGTCTACGGGCAGGCCGCGGCGACGCTCGGGCATCTGGCGCCCGGCCGCTTCGCGCTCGGCCTCGGGCTCTCCAGCGAGATCATCGTGGGGCAGTGGCACGGCCTGCCCTTCAGCCCGTCGGTCCAGCAAATGCGGGAGGCGATCCAGATCATCCGGACCGCCGCGTCGGGAGAGCGCGTGAACTTCGAGGGGAAGTTCTACCGGCTCAAGAATTTCCGCCTGGCGATCCCCGCGCCCACGCCGGCCCCGCGCATCTACATCGCCGCGCTCGGGCCCCGGATGTGCGAGCTGGCCGGCGAGGTGGCGGACGGGGTGCTGCTGAACTGGATCCCGCCCGCGGCGGTGGCCGCGTCGGTGCGGCACGTCGAGGCGGGGGCGAAGCGGGCCAATCGGCGCCTCGCCGACGTGGATGTGTCGGTGTACGTGCGGACCTGTGTCACCGACGAGCGCCCGTCGGTGCGGGAGGCGCTGGCCCGCGACATCACCGGCTACGCGATCGTCAACGCCTACGCCCGCTTCTTCGAGGAGTGCGGCTTCGCCGCGGAGGTGGAGGCGGTGAACCGGGCGTGGCAGGCCGGCGATCGCGCGGGCGCGGTGAAGGGGATCTCCGAGCGGGTGCTCGACGGCCTCGGCGCGATCGGCACCGCCGAGGCGTGCCGGGAGCAGATCGCGGCCTTCGCGCGCGCGGGCGTCACCCCGGTGGTTCTCCCGTTCGCGCCGCCCGGGCCGGCGGCGCGCGCGTCCCTGCTGCGAACCTTCCGGACGTTTCCCTGACGAGCGGCCGGGCTCAGCCTCTCCGGCCGAGGAGGTCGCGCAGGCCGCGCGCCGCCATCCAGAGAAAGAAGACGTCGACGAGCACCGCCCCGATCCCGAAGGCCACCCGTCCGCTCCACTCGCTCCCCGGCCCGGAGACCGCGATGAACGGCAGGGCGATGCCGCCGCCGAACCGGCGCTCGCCGGGGCCGAAGGCGATCCAGTTGAGGATCGTGGCCATGAGCCCCACGATCCCGCCGCCGAGGACGAAGCTGCGCCACGTGGTCCGCCCGGCGCCTTCCGGCGCGCCGGGCGCGGACGACGTCGCCAGGGCCACGCCGGCCAGCACGAACACGAGGCCGGCCGCGCTCACCACCCAGCGCGGAGCGTGGAAGCTCTTCTCGTTGGCCGGGATGACCCCGGCGGCCAGGAGGACGATGAGGAGCCCGAGGCCAATACAGAGCGCGCCGAGCGCAGTGGCCGCGCGCGGCGAGAGAGGTTTCCGATCCGGCTCGGCTCGCATGACTCACCTTCGAGCCTAGCACGAAGGCTCTTTACCTCTCTCCGACGCTGAGGCAGGATAGGCCGGCATGAAGCCCGCCCCGTTCGAGTATCACCGCCCCGCGTCGCTCGCCGAGACCTTCGACCTCCTCGATCGCTACGGAGACGACGGCCGCATCCTGGCCGGCGGCCAGAGCCTGGTGCCCGCGCTCAACCTTCGTCTCGCCACGCCCCGCGCGGTCATCGACATCAACCGCGTGCCCGACCTCGACGCGATCCGCGCCACCTCGGACGGGCTCGTCATCGGTGCCCTCGTGCGCCAGGACGCGCTCGAGCGGTCGGCGCTCGTGCGCGAGCACGCTCCGCTCATCGCGGCCGCGCTGCCGCACGTGGGCCACTCGGCCATCCGGGCGCGCGGCACCATCGGCGGGAGCCTCGCGCTGGCCGACCCCGCCGCCGAGCTGCCCGCCTGCGTGGTCGCGCTCGGCGCGACCATCCGGGCGGCGAGCCGCGGGGGGCGGCGGGAGGTCAAAGCGGCTGATTTCTTCCGCGGTGTCTACACGACCGCGCTCGCCCCCGGGGAGATCATCACCGAGGTCGTGGTGCCGCGGGCGGGCGCGCAGTGGCGGTGGGGCTTCGACGAGCTGGCGCGCCGTCACGGCGACTTCGCCCTGGCGGGTCTGGCCGCGGGGGTCAGGACCGAGCGTGGCGTGGTGGGCGAGGCGCGCCTCGTCTTCTTCGGCGTCGGCACGCGGCCGGTCCGGGCGCGGCGAGCCGAATCCGCGCTGGGCGGGCGGCGCGTCGACGCGGACGCGCTGGCCGCAGCCGGGCGGGCCCTCGACGACGACCTCGACCCGCCGGGGGACATCCACGGCTCGCCGGCCCTCCGACGGCATCTGGCCCGCGTGCTGCTCTCGCGCGTGGTCAACCGCACGGTGGAGGCGGGCTCGTGAAGATCTCCCTGACCGTCAACGGGGCGCCGGTGACGCGCGAGGTCGAGGGCCGGCAGAACCTGGTCGACTTCCTGCGCTACGAGCTGGCGCTCACCGGCTCGCACATCGGTTGCGAGCACGGGGTCTGCGGGGCTTGCAGCGTGCGGGTGGAGGGCAAGGTGATCCGCGGCTGCCTGATGCTGGCCGCGCAGGCCGACGGCTGCCGGGTGGAGACGATCGAGGGCCTCGCCGAGAGCGGCGCGCTCGCCTCGCTGCAGCAGGCCTTCCGCGCCGAGAACGCCCTGCAGTGCGGCTTCTGCACGCCGGGCATGCTGCTGACCGCCCACGAGCTGCTCGCGCGGGTGCCCCGTCCCGATCCGGCGGCGGTCCGCGAGGCCATCGGCGGCAACTACTGCCGCTGCACCGGCTACCACGCCATCGTGCAGGCGATCATCAACGCGGCCACCGGTCGGCAAGGAAGGGCCTCGGCCCAGGCTGCTTCCGAGGGCGGCTACGTTGGCCGCTCGGTGGTGCGGCCGCAGACCGCGCGGCTGGTGGCCGGGCGGGGTCTCTACACCGACGACGTGGCGGTGCCGCGCCTTTTGCACGCGGCCTTCGTGCGCTCGCCTCACGCCCACGCCCGCATCACGGCCATCGACACCACGGAGGCCGCCGCGCGGCCCGGGGTGATTGCGGTGGTGACCGGGCGGGAGATGGCAGGCCGCTGCGAGCCGTGGGTGGGCGTGCTCAAGAACTACGTGGGCATGAAGTCCGCGCCACAGTACCCGCTGGCGGTGGACAAGGCGGTCTGGCAGGGCGAGCCGGTGGTCGCGGTGGTGGCGGAGTCACGCGCGCTCGCCGAGGACGGCTGCGCGCGCGTGCGGGTGAGCTGGGAGCCGCTGCCCCCGGTGGTGGATGCGGAGGCCGCCCTCGCGCCGGGCGCGACGGTGATCCATCCCGAGCTGGGCGACAACCTCGTGCTGGAGACGCGGATCAAGTCCGGCGACGTGGACGCCGCGTTCAAGGGCGCCGACGCGGTCTACCGGGACACCTTCGATACCGGACGGCATACCGTGGTCAGCCTGGAGCCGCGGGTGGTGCTGGCCGACTATGATCCGGCCGACGAGACGCTGACCGTGTACCACTCCGGCCAGGCCCCGTACATGCTGCACGACATCCTGTCGCGGCATCTCCGGATTCCCGAGCACCGCGTGCGGGTCATCAACAAGGACGTCGGGGGCTCCTTCGGCCTCAAGATCCACACCTATCCTGACGAGATCGCGACGTGCGCGCTCGCGGTGATGCTCGGCCGGCCGATCAAGTTCCTCGCCGACCGGATCGAGTCGTTCCAGACCGACATCCATTCGAGAGACCACCACGTCACCGCGGAGGTGGCGGTCAAGCGCGACGGGACGATCCTCGGAATGCGGCTCGACGATCTGGCGCCGGTCGGGCCCTTCTCGATGTACCCGCGCTCGAGCGTGGTGGAGAGCGGGCAGGTCCTGCGTGCCACGCCCGGCCCGTATCGCTTCCGCGACTACGAGGCGCGCGGCCGCGTGGTCTTCCAGAACAAGACGCCGACGTCGCAGTACCGCGCGGTCGGGCACCCGGTCGCCGCGCTCGTCATGGAGGCGATGGTCGATCGCGTCGCCCGCGAGCTCGGGCTCGATCCGGTGGAGGTGCGCCGGCGCAATCTGCTGACCGCCGACATGTATCCGTACACCGCGCCCACCGGGCTCTTCTTCGAGAAGCTCTCCCACGAGGAGTCGCTCGACGCGGTGCTCGAGCTGGCGGATTACCGCGCGCTCTGCGCGGAGCGCGACCGGCTCCGGGCGCGCGGCGTCCACCGAGGCCTCGGCCTCTGCGTCTTCATCGACCTCACGGTGCCGGGCGCCCAGACCTACGCCACCGGCGGGGCGCGCATCTCCTCGCAGGACGGCACCACGATTCGGCTCGAGCCGAGCGGCAAGCTGACCGTGATCGCGAGCGTCACCGAGCAGGGGCAAGGGACCGACACCATCCTGGCCCAGGTGGCGGCGGCCACCGTGGGCGTGGCGATCGAGGACGTGCGCGTGGTGACGGGCGACACCATGGTCACGCCCTACGGCGGCGGGACGTGGGGCAGCCGGGGCGCCGGCATCGGAGGCGAGGCCACGATCCACACCGGCAAGGCCCTCAAGGAGAACATCCTGAAGGTCGCCGCCGTCGTCCTCGAGGTGGACGCGCTCGACCTGGACATCCGGGGCGGGCAGATCGTGGACGCGCGGACCGGAGAACCACGGATGCCGCTCTCCGAGCTGGGGCGCGTGGCCTACTTCCGGCCCGACCAGCTGCCGAAGGACTTCCAGTCCGAGCTGACCGTGACGCGTCACTACGTGCCCCGGCACCAACCCCTGGCCTACACCAACGGCGTCCAGCTCTCCTATGTGGAGGTGGACGTGGAGACCGGGTTCGTCAAGCTCCTCGGGCACTGGGTGGCCGAGGACTGCGGGCGCATCATCAACCCGATGCTGGTGGACGAGCAGGTGCGTGGCGGTGTCGCCCACGGCATCGGCGACGCGCTCTTCGAGCATTGCGTCTACGACGAGCAAGGTCAGCTCCTGACCACCACGATGATGGACTACCTCGTGCCGATGGCCGCGGAGCTGCCCGACATTGGCGTCGCCCACGTCGAGACGCCGACCGCCTACTCCGAGGGCGGGTTCAAGGGCGCGGGCGAAGGCGGCGTCGCCGGAGCGCCCGGCGCCGTCCTCAACGCGGTGAACGACGCGCTGAGCCCGTTCCGCGCGCGCATCACACGCGTGCCGATGACTCCCGAAGTCGTCCTCCGCGCCCTCAACAATCTGTAGGGGTGTCTATTCCAGGCGACATTGACGCCCCCCACCGCGCGCGCTAGCCTCCGAGCTATGGAAACCTATCCCACTCGTCTCCGCCGGTGGACGCGCGCCGAGTACGAGCGCTTGATCGAGGCTGGAATTTTCCAGCCGGGCGAGCCCGTCGAGCTGCTCGGCGGGGAGTTGATGGTGAGCGAGCCCCAGGGGAGCGCGCACTACACGGCGATCGGCCTCGTGGAAGACGCGCTCCGGGCCGCGCTCGGACCGGGATGGCTGGTCCGGTCCCAGGGGCCCATCGCGCTCACCGACGACTCCGAGCCCGAGCCCGACGTTGCGGTGACCCGGGGCACGAGGCGTGACTACCGCCACGAGCACCCTTCCCGGCCCGTGCTCGTCGTCGAGGTCGCCGAGTCGAGCCTCGCACTCGACCGGGACCACAAGGGGAGCCTCTACGCCCGGGCGGGTGTGGCCGACTACTGGATCCTGAACCTCGTCGACCGCGTCCTGGAAGTGTACCGCGGGCCGATCGAGGATCCCGCCGCCCGCTTCCTCTGGCGCTACGCGTTGACCGAGGTGCTGTCCTCCGGATCGTCCGCCACGCCGCTCGTCGCGCCGGCCGCGCGAATCTCCGTCTTCGACCTCCTGCCGTAACCACCCCTCGCCCTGCCCTCTCCCCAGCGGGGAGAGGGGGACTACACCCCGAGGTAGCGGCGGCGCACCTCCGCGTCACCCGCGAGGTCGCTCGAGCGGGCCTCGTGCTTGATCACGCCCTTCTCGATCAGGTAGACGCGCTGGGTGGCTCCCAGCGCGAGGCGGGTGTTCTGCTCCACGAGGAGGACGGCGACGCCCTGACGCTGGATCTCGATGATGGTCCGGCTGATCGTCTCCACCAAGGCGGGCATGAGGCCTTCGGTCGGCTCGTCGATGAGCAGGAGCTTCGGGTTGGTGCCCAGGCTCCGCGCCATGGTGAGCATCTGCTGCTCGCCGCCGCTCAGGGTCTTGCCCTTGTGGGACAGTCGATCGGCCAGCGGCGGGAAGAGCTCGAGGACCCGCGCGAGGTAGTCGTCCATCCGGCGGCCGCCGTCGGTGGTGAGCCGGGCCATCTTGAGGTTCTCGTAGACGCTCAGGTTCGGAAAGATCCGCCGCTCCTCGGGGACGTAGCCGATGCCCGCCTGCACGATCCGGTAGGGGGGTAGGCTCGTGATGTCGGTGCCGTTCCAGGTGATACGGCCCCGCCGCGCCCGCACCACCGCCATGATGGTCTTGAGCGTGGTGGTCTTGCCGGCGCCGTTGCGCCCGAGGAGGGCGACCGCCTCGCCCGCCTCGACGCTGAGCGAGACGCCCTGCAGCACGTGACTCAGGCCGTAGTAGGCGTCGACTCCCTCGACCCGGAGCATGGCGCGCTTCAGTCCTTGAGGTAGACGCGGCGGACGTCGGGATTCTCGCGGATCTCCGCCGGGGTGCCCTCGGCGAGGATCTCGCCGTAGTTCAGCACGGTGATGCGGTCGGAGATGCCCATCACCACCTCCATGTCGTGTTCCACCACCACGATCGTGACGTGGCCGGCGAGCCGGCGCACGAAGGCCGCGGTGCGCTGCGTCTCGTCCGGGCTCATGCCCGCGGTGGGCTCGTCGAGCAGGAGGAAGGCGGGCTCGGTGGCGAGCGCGATGCCGATCTCGAGATAGCGTTGCTCGCCGTGCGACAGCTCGCGGGCCAGGGCGTGGCGCTTGGCGGTGAGGCCGAGCTGCCGGAGGATATCCTCGGCGCGCGCGTTGACCGCCGCCAGCGAGTCCGGGCTGCCCCAGAAGCGGTAGTGGGTGACGCGCGACTGGGCCGCGATCCGGACGTTCTCGAAGACGGTGAGATCGCCGAAGATGTTCGTCACCTGGTAGGACCGCGCGATGCCGAGGCGCGAGACGGCGTGCGCGGGGAGACCGGTGATGTCCTCGCCCTTGAAGAGAATGCGCCCGCCCGACGGGGGCAGGACTCCGGTCAACAGGTTGAAGAACGTGGTCTTGCCCGCCCCGTTGGGACCGATGACCGAGCGTAGCTCGCCGGTCCGCACCTGGAAGTCCACCCCGTTGACCGCGGTGAGCCCCCCGAAGGCCTTGGTGAGGCCGCGGCTCTCGAGCAACCGCCCGTCGCCCTCGTGCGGGCGCGCCGCGACGCTCGTCTGCGGCTCGGGCTCCGGCAGCTGGTCCTCGGTCGCGACGATCGGCGCCGGCCGCCGCCGGGCGACCAGGCGCGCGAGGCTGCCCACGATGCCGTCGGGAAGGAAGAGGACGATGAGCACGAAGGCCCCGCCCACGAAGACCTCCCAGTACTCGAGGTACTTGCTGAGGAAGTCCCGCATCCAGATGAAGACGCCGGCCCCGACGAACGGCCCGAGCAGGGTGCCGGTCCCGCCGAACAGCGTCATGATCAGGACGGCGCCCGACATCTGCCAGTGGATGTTCTCGATCGGCACGAACTCCAGCACCACCGTGAGGAGCGCGCCGGCCAGCCCCGAGAAGAGCCCCGAGATGGCGAAGGCGGCGAGCCTGATCCGGCGGGTGTCGTAGCCACACGCGGCCGCCCGCGTCTCGTTGGCCTTCACCGCCCGCATCACGCGGCCGAGGGGCGAGTGGAGGAGATGGCGGATCGCCAGCATGGCGAGGAAGATGACGGCGGCGATCACGTAGTAGCGGGTGATCGGCCGCTTCGACAGCCGCCAGCCCAAGGGATCGCTCAGGTAGAGGATGGGCAGGTTGCCGAGTCCGTCGGTGCCGCCGGTCACCGGGGTCCACATGAGGACGATGTAGTAGAAGACCTGCGACAGGGCGAGGGTGAGCATCGCCAGATACACCCCGCGCTTTCGCAAGACGAGGATGCCGAGTATCAGCGACGTGAGCAGGCCGCCGAGGGCGCCCGCGAGCAGGCTCAGCTCGAGCGGGGCCCGGTAGCGGGCGAGCATGATGCCGGTGGTGTAGGCGGCCACCCCGAGGAAGGCGGAGTGCCCGAGCGAGAGCACGCCGGCGTGGCCGAGGAGCACGTCGTAGGCCAGCGCGAAGAGCCCGAAGACGAGAACCTCGGTGAGCAGGCCGAGGTAGAAGGGGGTGTAGTCGGCGTACAGCGGCGCCGTCGCCAGCACCAGCGCGGCCAGGAGAAGGCCTCTCACTCCTCGGACATCCCCTCCTGACCGAAGAGTCCACGGGGACGCACCAGAAGCACGAGGGCCATCGCGAGGTAGATGACGACGTCGGCGAGGACGTCGTAGAGCATGCCGGTCAGGGCCAGCGCTTCCCCGATGAGGAGGCCGCCCGCGACGACTCCGAGGAAGGTGCCCATCCCGCCGACCACCGTGACGATGAAGCACTCGATGAGCACGAGACCGCCCATCTCGGGCGAGACCGCCACCAGGGGCGCGGTGATCACGCCCGCGAAGGCGGCCAGCGCGGCCCCGAGCGCGTAGGTGATCGTCCAGGTTTGCGCCACGTTGATCCCCAGGAGCTGGACCATCACGTTGTCGCTGGTGCCGGCCCGGATCACGAGGCCCAGGTTGGTGCGGTTGAGCAGGAGCCAGAGGAGGGGCAGCAGCGCGGCGGTCACGAGCAGGATGAAGACGCGATAGCCGTGGACGTCGATGGCGCCGAGCCGGAAGAGCGAGCCGGTGAGGACCTCCGGCACCGCGAACGGCTTGCCGGGCCGGCCGAAGGTCATCCGCACGAGATCCGGGATCATGATGGCGAGCCCGTAGGTCACCAGCACCCCCGCGAAGTTGGCGTTCTTGGTCCCGTAGATGCGCTTGAGCACGCCGCGCTCGACGAGGACGCCGATGAGGCCGACCGCCGCCGGGGCGGTCACCAGCGCGAGCCAGAAGCTGCCGGTGAGGTGGATGGTCAGCCAGCCCGCGTAGGCCCCGAGCATGTAGAAGATCCCGTGGGCGAAATTGATGATGCCCATGAGGCCGAACACGATCGACAGCCCGAGGGCGACGAGAATGAGGATGCAGCCGTTCACCAGGCCGATGAACAGCTGCGTGTACCAGATCTCGAGCGGGAAGCCGAAGAGGGTCAGATCCGCTGGGCCTTCAGATCTGCTGACTCAGGGGCCTCTTCGGGTCGAAGCCCTCACCCTCGCACGACTCGGAGGCGGACTCGCCGCTCACGGCCTGCACGATGTCGAAGAAGTCCCAGCTGTCCTTCATGGCCCCGGCCGCCTTGCCCTTGCACAGGTAGACGTCCTGGATGTTCACGTGGTCGCAGGCGCGGATCCGCTCGGGCCCCTTGAGGTGCTGGAACTTCCGTCCCTCGAGGGCGCGGGTGACCTTGTCGGTCTCGAGCGACTTCACCTCGTTCGCGGTCTCCAGCAGGAGGCGCACCGTGGAGTAGGTCGACGCGGTGTAGCCGGAGGGGGCGCGCTTGCGGAGCGCCACGTGGCGGTCGTAGTAGCGCTTGGCCGCCGGGAACTTGTCCTTCAGGTGCCAGTACCACGGCATGCCGGAGTAGAAGTTCTCGTAGACCCCCGCGCCGGCCGCCTCCGCGAAGGTCAGCTCGGTGATGGAGTGGATCACCCGTGCCTGCTTGGCCAGCCCGAACTCCTGCACTTGCTTGGCGCACGCCACCTGGTCGGCGGCCCACGTGGTGATGAAGACCACGTCGGCCTTCGCGGCCGCCACCTTGGGCAGGAAGGGGAGGAAGTCGCGCGTGCCGAGCGGGGCCCACGTCACCCCCGTCCAGTCCGCGCCGACCTGCTTGGCCACGAGCGAGTAGGCGCGCTCGAACATCTGCGGCCAGGAGTAGTTGTTGGCGAGCATGTGCCACCGCTTGCCCATCTTCTGCTCGTTGACGAAGTGGGCGGCGGCGGCCGCCGTCTGGTAGGGGGTGAGGTTGTTGCCGAACTGGTACTTGCACATCTTGCCCTTGACGGTGAGGAAGTTCTGGCCGAAGAAGCTCACGATCACGTCGTTCTTGCAGCCGACCTCGGCCATCGCGATGCCTTCGAAGCCGACGATGGCCCCGACGAGGAACGCGGCCTTTTCCACCTCGATCAGCTCGGTGGCCTTGCGCTTCGCCACCTCGGGCTTGAACTCGGAGTCGCGGATGACCGTCTCGACCTTGCGTCCCATGACGCCGCCCGCCGCGTTGATGTCCTCCACCGCGATCTGGGTGGCCGCGAGCATCTCCTGGGCCTCGAGCGCCATCGGCCCGGTCATGGGGACGACCACGCCGACCTTGACCGCCGGCGCGCCGAGGGCGAGGCGGTTCACGAAGGGGAAGCCGGAGACCGCCGTCGTGACGCCGGCGCCCGCGAGGGCCTTGAGAATCGTTCGCCGCGAGATGTGGCTCATCGTTGGTCCTCCGCTCTGAGGCGCGAGATGTACCGCTGATGCGCCCCGCTTATATCACGCCCGCGGCGGCGGCGTCCACTCCCGGAGGCGCGGGTCGCTGTGGTAGGCTGCGCGACGAGATGCCTCCCGATCTGCACGTCGGCCTCATCCTCGCCCTCACCATCCGCGGCCTCGCGGTGACGTCGTACGAGGAGATGCGCCGGGCGGCCGCGCTCGCCGAGGAGCTCGGCTTCGACTCGATCTGGCTCTGCGACCACTTCCTGACCCTCGCTCCCGACGCCTACGGAGAGGACGCGGGGATCGCGAGGGACGGCGGCCGCGCGAACCGCGAGGAGGAGACGCGCTCGATGCCGCTGCTCGAGTGCTGGACGGCCCTCTCCGCGCTGGCCCGCGACACGCGCCGGCTGCGCCTCGGCACCAGCGTGCTCTGCCACTCGTACCGCGCGCCGTCGGTCCTGGCCAAGATGGCGGCCACCCTCGACGTCATCAGCGGCGGGCGACTCGACCTCGGCCTGGGCGCGGGCTGGTTCGAGCAGGAGTACCGCGCGTACGGCATCCCGTTCCCGCGCATCGGGGAGCGGATCGATCAGCTCACGGAGGGCGTCGAGATCATCCGGCGCATGTGGACGGAGGCGCGCCCGCGCTTCCAGGGCCGGCACTATGCCATCGACGGCGCGATCTGCGACCCGCGGCCACTCCAGCGGCCGCACCCGCCCATCTGGATCGGCGGCGAGGGCGACCGCGTCCATCGCCTCGCCGCGCGCGCGGCGGACGGCGTCAACGTGCGGTGGTGGGGGCCTTCACAGATCGCGGAGCGCGGCGCCTACCTCGACGCGGCGTGCCGCGAGGTCGGCCGCGATCCCCGCGCGCTCGCCCGCTCGGTCACCGTGCTGCTCATCGCGGAGCGCGACGCCGGGCGGGCCGCCGCCACCCGGGAGCGCTTCGCGGGAATCCCCGGCGAGGGGCACGTGGTCGGCACCCCCGAGCAGTGCGTGGCCCGGATCCGCCAGTACGTGGCGACCGGCGTGCGCCACTTCCTGTTCACGATCCCCGACGTCGCGGCGAGCGCCGGGCTGGAGCTGGCCGGTCGCCAGGTGCTCCCGGCGCTCCGTCAGGAGTTCGCGGCCACCTAGGCAAGGGAGACGCCATGGACAACGACGATATCGGCCGATACCTCGAGCCGACCCGCCTCATCGACTCCGATCACGTCGACGTCATCGCGGCGGCGAGGCGGCTGACCGAAGGGTGCCGGACCGAGCGGGAGAAGCTCGAGCGGATCTACTACTTCGTGCGCGACATGCCCTACGACATCCTCGCCTCGTTCCGCTACCTGGCCGAGGGCAAGCGCCGCGCGAGCGACGTGCTCCGGGCCGGCCACGCCTTCTGCATGGGCAAGGCGAGCTCGTTCGTTGCCCTGTGCCGGGCCTCGGGCATCCCGGCGCGCGTGGGGTTCCAGCAGCTCCACTGTCCCGACAAGCCCTTCATGTCGGAGGAGGTGCGGCGGCTGTGGGGCGACCGCACGCTGCCCTGGCACTCGCTCGGGGAGGCGCATCTCGGCGGCAAGTGGCTGAAGCTCGACGCGACCATCGATGCCGCGACCGCGGCCGCGAAGGGCCGGCCGTACACCCGGCAGTTCGACGGCGAGCACGACATCCCCACCGTGGAGGGGCCGATCCTCAAGGACCTCGAGAGTCACGCCGACTACCCGGCCGAGGTGGCCGACTGGTACGAGACGATGGCCCGCGAGGTCATGCGCGCGCTGGAACAGTCCGGGGCGGAGGTGCGGGTCGCGTCGGACGACACCCTCTGGAGCGGCCCGCGGCCCTCGCGGCCAAGCCAGTGACCAGCCCCATTCGATGCGATGCTCCGGCGACTCCGCCGGGCATCCCGGGAGGACGACATGGACATTCGTGATCTGTTCCTGGAGCAGCACGCCGCGATGCACTCGGCCGCGGTGGGCGGCAACAAGATGTCGGCCGCGGAGCGGACCTTCGCCGGCCTCACCGACGAGCAGATGCGCGTCCGCCCGCGTGAGGACCTCAACTCGCTCGCGTGGCTCATGTGGCACATCGCCCGCGCCGAGGACATCATCGTCAACGCGGTGGTGGCCGGCCGGGTACAGCTCTTCGACGATGCGTGGATGAAGCGGCTCGGCATCACCCGCCGAGATTTCGGCATCGGCATGACCGGCCCGGAGGTCACGGCGCTGACGCGGCAGATCGACGTCGGAGCGCTCCGCGAATACCGCGACGCGGTCGGTCTCCGTACGCGCGAGCTGGTGGGAGGCTTCAAGCCCGGGGACTGGGAAGGCTCGGTGGCCGCCGACGCGGTGCAGCGCGCGGCCGGCGCGGGGGCCTTCGGGGTCTGGACCGAAGCGCTCTCGAAGGCCTTCCCGGGCCGCCCGCGGACGGCGGTGCTGAGCACCATCGCGCTGTTTCATTCCGCCGGCCACATGGGCGAGGCCGCGACGGTCCGCGCCTCCGGAGGCTTCGGCACCGGCGTCTGACGATCGAAGGGCGCCTAGAGGCGGGCGATGTCCTCGAGCACGCGCACGTCCTCGGCGGAGAGCTGGAAGTCGTAGCTCTGGAGGTCCTCGCGCATGTGGGCGGGGTCGGTGGTGCCGGTCAGCGGCTGCATGCCCACCTGCAGCGCGAAGCGGAAGACCACCTGGGCCGGCGTCTTGCCGACCCGGGCGACCAGCCGGGCGAATGCGGGGTGGCGCAGCTCGGCCATATTCGCGGTCAGGAGCGAGAAGCCCTGATAGACGATGGAGCGCTCGCGGCAGAAGGCGCGCACCTCCCGGTCCCAGCCGGTCTGCGCGAAGCACCGATTCTGTACGAAGGTGGGCGGCGTCGTGGCCCGCGCGCAGAGCGCCTCGAGCTGGTCGAGGCCGACATTGCTGACGCCGAGGAAACGCGTCTTGCCGGCCGCGCGCAACCCTTCCATCGCCTGCCAGATCTCGAGGTCGGAGGCGCTCAGGCCGAAGCGTCGCGCGGGCCCATGCAGGACATAGGAGTCGAGGGCCTCGACCCGCAGGTGCTCGAGCGAGCTGGCGAAGGACTGGCGCACCTGCGTGGCCTCGTCCGCGGCGGGATCGTAGGGCAGGCGATGGTCCTGGCCCCCCACCGACGTGAACTTCGTTTGGAGGAACAGCTCATCGCGCCGAACGAGGCCTGAAGCGACGGCCGCCGCGATCGCGGCGCCGACGCCGGCCTCGTGATAGTGCCGCCGCTGGTTGGCGGTGTCGATGCCACGGAATCCGGCCTCGAGGGCCAGGCGCGTCAGGCGCTCGGTGTGCGCTTCCTTCCACGCCGTCCCGTAGACGAAGCTGGGCACCCGCAGGCCCGCGACGGAAAGCTGACGAGAGGTCATGTCAGGTGAATCATAATACGCGCGCGATGGAGATCCGTCCCTTCGTGGTAGACGTGGCGCAGGCGACCCTCGATGATCTACGCGACCGCCTGGACCGCACGCGGTGGCCAGACGAGGTCGAGGGGGCCGGCTGGGACTACGGGACGAGTCTTGGCTACATGCGCGACCTCGTGGACTACTGGCGCACGTCCTTCGACTGGCGCGCGCAGGAGCGAGCGATGAACGCGCTGCCGCACTTCCGAGCCGAGATCGACGGCGCCCGCGTCCATTTCATCCACACCCACGGTCGAGGGCCGGCGCCGATGCCGCTGCTCATCACCCACGGCTGGCCGAGCTCGTTCGTGGAGATGCTCGCGCTGATCCCGCTCCTCGCCGACCCGGGGGCGCACGGAGGCGACCGGGCGGACGCCTTCGACGTGATCGTGCCGTCGATCCCCGGCTTCGGTTTCTCGGACCGGCCGGGCCGGGGGATGACCCGGAGCCGGGTGGCCGCGATCTGGGCGCGACTCATGGAAGGGCTGGGTTACCCGCGCTACGCGGCGCATGGCAACGACATCGGTGCGGTGATCAATGGCTGGCTGGCCGCCGATGTGCCCGAGCCGCTGATCGCCCTGCACACCTTGATGCCCACCTTTCCGCCGCCCGTGATCGGCGCGGACCGCCAGCCGCTCACCGAGGCGGAGCGAGCCTTCGCCGCCCTGCAGGAGCGCTGGCAGCGGGAGGAGGGCGGCTACGGCCTCATCCAGGAGACGCGCCCCCAGACCCTCGCCTACGGGCTCCACGACTCGCCGGCGGGACTCGCGGCCTGGATCGTGGAGAAGTGGCGCGCGTGGACCGACCCGGCCGGGGATCTGGACCGCTACTTCAGCCGGGACCTACTCCTCGCCAACGTCACCCTCTACTGGGTCAGCGCGACCGCGAATGCGGCCAATCGCTCCTACTACGAGCGCGCCCGGGAGGCGCGCCGCATCACGACCCGCATCACGGTGCCGACGGGCGTGGCGCTGACCTCCGAGCCGATCCAGCGCCCGCCGCGGGAGCGGGCGGAGCGGAGCTTCGCGGACATCCGCCGCTGGGTCAATCTACCGCGCGGCGGTCACTTCGTCGCGGCGGAGGCGCCGGAGATCCTGGCTGACGAGCTCCGCACCTTCTTCCGCCCGTTCCGCCGGTTGACCCGGGGGCAGCCGGGTAACCCGTTCCTGCCGACCGAAACGGGGACGGCAACCACCAAGATTGGGAACTCCTGACCGGGTAGCCGAAGACGAGCGCACCGTGGTTAGAGGCTGCCCCCCGGGCCACCCCCGCCCGCCGCGCCGCTACCGGGTCGAGCGCGGCGGGTGCGCGCGGACGGCCTCTTCGTTGACTTCGGTGCCCCAACCCGGGCCTTCGGGGAGGAGGAGATGGCCGTCCTTGATCTGCGGCGTCACGGTCACGAGATCGCCCTGCCACGGGACCATGTCGGGGTCGATCTCCATGATGCGCAGGTTCGGCGCCACCGCGCTGAAGTGGGCGCTCATCATGGTGGCGAGGTGCCCGTAGAAGTTGTGCGGGGCCACGTTGGTCTCGTAGGTGTCGGCCATCGCCGCGATCTTGAGCGACTCGGCCACACCGTTCCATGGGGTGTCGATGATCGCCACGTCCACCGACTGGTGCTCGAAGAACGGCCGGTAGTCGCGCCGGCCGAACCGGCATTCGCACGAGGCGACCGGGATGGAGGTGCGGCTCCGGACGTACGCCAGCGCCTTCGCATCGAGTGTGTCCATCTCGACCCAGAAGAGATCGAAGGCCTCCATGGCGCGCGCCATCTTGAGAAAGCCCTCCGTCTTGTAGTTGAAGTTGAGGTCGACCATGATGTCGACGGCGGGGCCGACGCCCTCGCGGAAGGCGGCGAGCTCGGCGCGGATCGCGTCGATCACCTGCCGGTCGGCGTTGAGCTCGGGGAAGCCGGCGCCGCGGGCGAAGCCGGGCACGTGGGCGCGGGGATTGTCGTCGCCGAGGAAGAGCACATTGGTCTTGAGCGCGGTGTAGCCCTTGGCCACCACCTCGCGCCCGAGCTTCACGATGTCGTCGAGCGTGCGCACCGGTGGCAGGTCCATCTCTTTGGCGCGGCTCACCCGGTAGGTCGCGCAGTGCGACCAGTAGAGGCGGATGCGCTCGCGCACCGGGCCGCCGAAGAGCGCGTAGACCGGCACCCCGAGGGCGCGGGCCGTCACGTCGAGGAGGGCGTTCTCGATGGCCCCGATAGCCTGCTGGATCACGCCGCCGGTCGCCTGCCGGCGTAGCGCGTACATCAGGGCGACGTGGGCCTCCCAGGCGCGAGGGTCCTTGCCGACCAGGGCCGGGGCGAGCTCCCGGATGACCGCGGAGACGCCGGGGCCGCCGAAGGACTCGTTGTACTCGCTCCAGCCCACGATCCCCTCGTCGGTGCTGATCTTGAGGAAGTCGAAGTTGCGCCATCCCGCGTCGGCATGAAGCGACTCCACCGTGGTGACCTTCATCGGATCTCCTCTGGCCGTCCGGAGGGCGAAAAGTCGGGCGAGCCGCGGCTAGGCTACAGGAGGTCCGATCGCCTCGGCAAGCGGCGGCTCGCCCTCGCCGCTCTCGGCGCCAGCCTTCTCGCGACGGCTTGCCTCGGCCCGGTTCGGGAGCTGGACCCTCCACGATCCGCCGAGTCGACGACCACCGTCTACGTGGTCGGGCACGGCTGGCATAGCGGGATCGTGATCCGCCGCGACCAGATTCCGACCGAGGCCTGGCCCGAGCACGTCCGCTTTCCGCCCGCGCCGTTCCTGGAAGTGGGCTGGGGTGATCGTGCCTTCTATCGGTCGCCGGATGCGGGAGTCGGGCTCGCGCTCCGGGCGATCTTCGCTTCGGGGGGCAGCGTGCTCCACGTGGCAGGGCTCGGCCGCCCGCCCGCCGAGCTCTTCACGCGCGCCGAGATCGTCGCGGTCGAGCTCTCCGGGCGCGGTGTGGAGGCCCTGGCGCGCTTCGTGTCCCGCGCCTACACCCGCGACGCCTCGGGCGATCCGATCGACCTCGGCCCGGGGCTGTATCCCGGGAGCCGCTTCTACGCCGCCGCCGGCCGCTACTCGCTCCTCTACACGTGCAACAGCTGGATCGCGGAGGCACTTCGGGCGGCCGGCTGCCCGATCACGCCGGCCTGGGCGCTCACCGCCGGCAACCTGCTCTTCCAGGCCCGCCGGTGCGAGCGGCCCAGGCAGCCGTGATCTGAATCCGCCGGCCGTGGGGGCGTCGGCTAGTAGCGGTAGTGGTCGGGCTTGTAGGGGCCGGCCTTGTCCACGTCGATGTAGCGGGCCTGGGCATCGGTGAGCTCGGTGAGCTTCGCGTTCAGCTTCTTGAGCTGCAGCCGCGCCACCTTCTCGTCCAGATGCTTGGGGAGCACGTAGACCCCGACCGCGTACTTGTCCGGATTGGTAAACAGCTCGATCTGCGCGATGACCTGGTTGGCGAACGAGGAGCTCATGACGTAGCTCGGGTGGCCGGTGGCGCAGCCCAGGTTGACCAGCCGGCCCTCGGCGAGGAGGATCAGGCGCTTGCCGTCCGGGAAGATGATGTGATCGACCTGCGGCTTGATGTTCTCCCACTTGTACTGCCGCAGCGAGGCGATGTCGATCTCGCTGTCGAAGTGGCCGATGTTGCACACGATCGCGTTGTTCTTCATGCGCTTCATGTGCTCGTGGGTGATGACATGGAAGTTCCCGGTGGCGGTCACGAAGATGTCGGCCCGGTCGGCCGCCTCGTCCATCGTCACCACCGAGTAACCCTCCATCGCGGCCTGGAGCGCGCAGATGGGGTCGATCTCGGTGATCCAGACCTGGGCGGACAGCGCGCGCAGCGCCTGCGCGGAGCCCTTGCCCACGTCGCCGTAGCCGCAGACCACCGCGACCTTGCCCGCCACCATCACGTCGGTGGCCCGCTTGATGCCGTCGACGAGCGATTCCCGGCATCCGTAGAGGTTGTCGAACTTGCTCTTGGTCACCGAGTCGTTGACGTTGATGGCCGGGAACTTGAGCCGCCCGTCCTTGGCCATCTGGTAGAGCCGCTTGACCCCGGTCGTGGTCTCCTCGCTCACCCCGCGGATCTTGGCGAGCCGGGTCGAGTACCAGGTCGGATCCTTGGCCAGCTTCGACTTGATCGCGGCGAAGAGCGCGGTCTCTTCCTCGTTGGTCGGGTGGGAGACGCTGGCCACGTCCCGCTCGGCGACGGTGCCCAGGTGCAGGAGCAGGGTGGCGTCGCCCCCGTCGTCCAGGATCATGTTGGAGTACCCGCCCTGTGGCCACTCGAAGATGCGGTGGGTGTAGTCCCAGTACTCGTCGAGCGACTCGCCCTTCCGCGCAAAGACCGCGGTGCCGGCGGCCGCGATCGCGGCGGCGGCGTGGTCCTGGGTCGAGAAGATATTGCAGGAGGCCCAGCGGACCTCCGCCCCCAGCGCCTGCAGCGTCTCGATCAGCACCGCGGTCTGGATCGTCATGTGAAGCGAGCCCGTGATGCGGGCGCCCCGCAGGGGCTGCCGGCTCGCGTACTCTTCGCGGATGGCCATGAGCCCCGGCATCTCGGTCTCGGCGATCTGGATCTCTTTGCGCCCCCAGTCGGCGAGGCTCAGATCGGTGACCACGTGATCCTGGGGTTGGGTGGATTTTGCGCTGGCGCTCATCTCGCGCCCTCCTTATGGTAAGGGAGTTTGCGAGCGCCGTTGGCCACAGCCGGCCGGGTCGGTCGGCCGCTCCGAGCCTGGCGGGAAGGGCTCCCGTCGCAACGCTCCTCGGAGCTGTGTAACGAATTCGAGTATACACGATACACCGGCAGCCGAGGAGACCCCCCATGCTCAGCGCGGCGGAGTTCGTCAGGGCGCAGCTCAAGCGGCTTCACACCGGCCTCGAGAAGTCCCTGGCCGATCTCACCCCGGAACAGCTCCACGCGGTGCCCGGGGGACATCCGAAGGCGAACACGATCGCGTGGGGCCTGTGGCACTACGCGCGGACCGAGGACAACATCGTGCGCTGGGTGATCCAGGAGCGCCGGCCGCCCATCTGGACCGAAGCCGGCTACGGTGAGCGGCTCGGGCTGCCGCCGGTGGCCCAGGGCACCGGCATGTCCACCGAGGAGGCCCACGCCCTCCGCATCAAGGACCTCCCGCTCTTCCAGGAGTACATGCAAAAGGTCTGGGCCGGGACCGAGGAGCTTCTGGCGGGGGCGAGCCCCGCGCTCTTCGAGAAGATGGTCACCGTGAAGCCGCTCGGAGAGATGTCGGTCATCCAGTGCCTCGGGCAGGTGGGGCTCATCCACGGCATGACCCACCTGGGCGAGATCGAGCTGGCCCGCACCCTGGTCGGGGCGGGGACGGTGAGCGGCGCCTGATCCCATGCGCTTCGGCTGGCTGACCCTGTCGCACTCGCCCTCGGCGGAGGCCGACCACGTCGCCATCGAGGAGCAGCTGGTCCAGGCGTGCCTGGCCGAAGAGGTGGGCTTCTACCTCGGCCACGAGCGCATCCTCGCCTCCATGCGGCGGTTCGGGGAGCACGTCCTGCCTGCGTTCCGTTGACGCCCGCCCGCCTCGTCGCGTGCGTGTGCGCCGCCCAGGTGTGCGCCCAGATCGGGGCCTACACCTGGCCGGCGCTCCTGCCCGGCTTCATCGCCGACTGGCGCATCACCAACCGGGAGGCCGGATGGATCACGGGCATCTTCTATGCCGTCTACACGCTCTCGGTGCCCTTTCTCGTGACGCTCACCGATCGCGTCGATGCCCGCGCCGTCTATCTCACCGGCGTCGGCATCACGGTCGCGAGCCATCTCGGATTCGCCGCGCTCGCCGACGGTTTCTGGAGCGCGGCGGCGGCGCGCGCGCTGGCCGGGGTGGGCTGGGCCGGCACCTACATGACGGGCCTCAAGCTGCTGGCCGACCGGGTGGAGCCGGCCCTCATGTCCCGGGCCGTGGCCGGCCACGCGGCCAGCATCGGCATCGCCGGCGCGCTCTCGTTCGTGTTCGCGGGAACCCTGGGCCGGTGGCTCGGCTGGCGCGGGGCCTTCGCGGCGGCCGGGGTGGCCGCGCTGATCGGCTGGCTCATCGTCCTTCGCTGGGCGCCGGCCCGGGAGCGCCGCCGCGCCGCGGCGGCCGGCGCGCTCTTCGATTTTCGGCCCGTGCTTTCCAATCGCTCCGCCATGGCCTACGCCATCGCCTACTGCGCGCACACCTGGGAGATGAACGCGCTCCGCGGCTGGGCCGTCGCGTTCCTCACCTACGTGGCGGCCGCGGGCGCGGACCCGAGCCCCTGGATCGCGCCCACCGTGGTGGCCATGACCATGGGTCTCGTCGGCACGTGGGCGAGCGTGGCCGGCAACGAGGTGGCGATCCGCCTCGGTCGCCAGCGGCTGGTGCGCCTGGCCATGACGTCGTGCGTGGTCTGCGCGGCCGCCATCGGGTTCCTCGGGGCCCGCTCCTATCCGCTCGCCGCTCTGCTGGTCCTCGTCTACGGCCTGCTCATCTGGCTCGATTCTTCCTCGCTCACCGCGGGAGCGGCGGGCAGCGCCGACGCCGAGCGTCGCGGCGCCACGCTTGCGGTGCACTCGATGGCCGGCTACGCGGGCGGGTTCGTGGGGCCGATCATGATCGGATGGATCCTCGATCTCGGCGGCGGCATGTCCCCAGCCGGCTAGGGGCTGGCCTTCCTCCACGTGGGCGTGATCGGGCTCATCGGCCAGCTCGTTTTCGTGGCCCTGGCCCCGCGCGACCTGGTTGGGGACTGGAGCCGCCCGGGGCGGTCGTAGTCTGGA